>ERZ795050.2797-NODE-2797-length-18438-cov-8.353261_pt1 | contig 18438 bp, 11 predicted proteins | sample MGYA00375134_ERZ795050 | MGnify/ENA primary metagenome ERZ795050 (study PRJEB30179, sample SAMN05720221) | activated sludge metagenome | isolation source: Anaerobic digester | place: Japan | collected 2015-05-26 ... | reverse complement strand
CGCGCAGGTGCCATGCCCCAAGCCGCGTAACGGCGCGGGGATGCCCCACACCAAGGAGCCGGGTGTCCGAGCCCGAAGCGAGTGCCGAACAGTCCGAGCCCGAAGCGCCAGCGAGGGCAAGGGATCGAGGGATCAAGAGACCCGTTCCGGGCCCGCAGCGCGGGCCAAACAATCCGAGCCAGAAGCGCCAGTGAAGGCCAATGGTACACACCGGGGCGGCACGCCCCGGCTCTGCTCTTCGCTTTGTCCATCTCATCAGGCTTCTCGCTCCTCCAAAACGCGGCGTTGTAGAATCTGCGATAAGTGCACCTCCCTGGGGAGCATACGCCTCGGGCCGCCCCCGAATCTGCGCGTCCACGGCCCAGTGATCTAGCTTTGCCTGAGCATCCTGAGGACGAGCCGTTGCAAATCCAGCCCGTAATAAACAATGGTGGTTGCGGCCAGCGTCCACGCCAACATCGCCGCCTGAAATGGCCGGTCATGCAGCACCACATCTGTCGGGCCGTCGACCCGCCCGTGTTCAACCAGATATGCAAAGCGGAATATCGCGTATACCACCAGCGGCAGCGTGTACACCAGGTAATTAGTGTGGAACGTGTGCACCGTGCGCGCGTCGGTCGCATACAGCAGAAAACTGACGACCGCAATCCCCGCGGTCAGCGTCGTGAAGTGGTCCAGTAATTCCGGCGTGTACAGTGACAGCGTGCGCCGGTGATCACCGGGACTGCCCGAGCCATTCTCGGCCAGCGCGCTCAGTTCGCAGCGCCGCTTGCTGAATCCCATGAACAGACACAGCGTGAAAGTGCAAATCACCAGCCAATGCGAGATGGCCACCCCGACCACGACCGCTCCGGCCATGGCGCGCAGCACGAATCCCAGCCCGATGCAGACTACATCCAGCAGCACGACGTGCTTGAGCGCCAGCGTGTAGCCGGCCTGCAACGCCACGTACACGCACGCCACCAGCAGCAACCCGGGCGAGAGCGCCCAGCTCGCGAACAGACTGGCGGCCAGCAGCGCCATCGCCAACAGGACGGCGGCGGTCACGCTGATCTCGCCCGAGGCGATGGGCCGAAAGCGCTTACGGGGGTGAAGGCGATCCTCGTTGCGATCGTGAACGTCATTGAGGATGTATACGGTGCTGCTCAGCACACAGAAGCAGATGAAGCCCAGTAGCGCCCGCAGCAGACTCGGCGGTTCCAGCAGCTTGTGGCCGAATACCAGCCCGGCGAACAAAAAGACGTTTTTCGACCATTGCGCGGGCCGCAGCAGGCGCAACCAGGCCAGCGCCCGGCTACCGGCGACTGCAGCCCGGCCGGCCGACGCGGCGGTACTCGGGAGACCATGTGTTTGGGTGGGCTGAAACTCCACTGAGCCGATTTTGCAAGCGCGCCCGCCGTCCGTCAACGCCGGCACCGCGCCCGGCGGCGCGTCAGGGCCGGCTACTGCTCCTCGACCAGGCGTGCATCGATCTCAACCGACGAGGGCGACTTCCACTCCGTGCCGTCCGGGCGCGTAACGGTCACGCCAAGTTGATCGTCCAGCCGCAGCGCCACGGTCGCGGGCCGGGCGTCGGCGAACTTGATCCGCAGCTCGCGCCCGTCCATCTCGGTTGAAACGGGCGGAGCTTGCCGCCGGTCCGCCTCGATGAAGAAGAGGGTCACAAACAGGCAGGCATTCGCCTTTTGGGCGGGCGCGATTTCGATTCGGCCCCAGTGCGCGTGTTGAGCGAAACCTGAGCCGAGCACCGTCGGTTGGCCCAGTCGGAACCAGGCATTTTGCGGATTCCGCTTGGCGGCCGGCTGTATCAAATTTTCGAAACCGGCCGGGTCGCCGCCGCTGTAGACGCGGCCGGCGTGCGGGCCCTGCGGAACAGTCATGCTTTTGGCCGGTCCGCCGACGATCCACAGCTTGCGCGGGTTGGGCAGTAGACTGGTCATGTACGCGACGCCGTCGCCATCCGCCCAGCGCAGCCAGGCGACCTGATCCGCCCGCCATATGCCGGCGTCGGGGCCGTCGCCCGCAATTTGTTCGGCGGTCGCGAGTTCCGAGCCGTCCAGCGTTGGGCGGGCGGGAATGTTGACGACCCACATTGGATCGGATTCCCCCGCGCCGCGCAGGCGGTCAACAACCAGCAGGGCGCGTCCATCCAGAAACAAGAACTCCCTGGTATAGGCCGAGGCGAGGCGCGACTCGTAAGCGGGGAGCAGGTCCAGCGCCAGGTAGGCCACGTCCGCATTTTGTCCGTAGGCAATCTGTCGCCCGGTCTGCCGCGGGTTGCCGTCCAGATCAGCCGCGAAGTCTACACACGTACCTTCGATCAGACGCTGCCCGGCCAATGGCTGGTATGGCAGACCGTACCAGCGTTCGGTGCGCAACAGTCCCTGCAAGACCAGACAGTTATGTGCGATTGCGGACGCGAAGTACTGCTCGAACTCGAACGGCCGCGGGCTGCGACCCAAGCGCTGCTCGCCGTTTTTGGCGGGCACGGCTTCGAGGCAGATGTCATCGCCGCCGGAAACCGTCAAGTGCCCGCCGCTGTAGATCAGGAAGTGCCCCGCGTCAAAATGCTGACCGCGCCGCAGAAACGGCTGACCGGCTTCAATCCAAACGCCCGTCTCGGATTTCCCGGCGGCGCTGCGAAACACCACCGCTCCGCCGAAATTGCGCGCCAACGGCAGGCGCGAAAAGTCGCAGCGCGGCACATCCGCAAGGTCGAAAACAATGGGCACCCACTGCCAAGGCAAAGCCAGCGGCTCGGCCGCGGCCCCACGCAGGCGTTGGTCGACGCGGCGCGCGACGAAGCCGGCGGCTGAATCGCCGGTGCGCAGCGCGATCAGGTGCGCTGTGAGCGGATGCAATTCGTCCCAACGCGGTGCGGGCGAGAGGGGGGCATCGGTGCCGTCGTCGCGAATGAAGGCGTGCTGCAGAGCCGGGTGCGCGAAAGACGCGAAAACATAGTGTTCCAAGCAGCGTCCGACGCGCGGACCGAACTCCTGCCAGGCGTCGGTACCCAGCGCCAGACCGGCGATCTCAACTGCCAGCGCTACGTCATTCTCTTCGTTTGGTCCCGCGGTCGGGCTAGTCGGCGCCAGGCCACGCCACTCCAGGAACTTCGGGAACGTCTTTCGGAAATACTCGCCGCCGGCGTCCAAAATCACGCCGCGCATCCGGCCCCAGGAGGCGCTGGACTCATCCTCCTCGTCGATCAGCGCGGCCGCGGCTAGCGCGGCAAGTTTTTCACGAAAGACGCGATGATCGAGCGGGCTGTCGGCGGCCGTAAGCAGGCCCGCGGACTGCGCCAGATTGGTGATGAATGTGCGCCGCGCGTCGGGCGGCAGATCTGCCCAACACCAGTCCAGCGCGAGCACCATTTCCAGATTGCTGACCAGCGCCGGCCCCGGCTGGCGCAGAGTCCTTTCAATCAGCGCCAGACGTTGCGCGGCCAGCGGGTCGGCCGGTTCGATCAAGTGCAGGAACGCTACTGCGCTGATCTCGCCGGGCAGCGGATCATCAGCGAGGCGGCCCAGTGAATGACTGCGCAGCGCTTGGAATTCCAAGACATGCGAGCCTGGGCGGCCCCCATTTGCCGCATCGTAATCAGTCGCGACGCCGCAGGCGTAACGCAGGCGCGGCACATCGGCGGGGCTTATCAACAGACGCGGATGGGTCCCTCCCAGCGCCTGGCCGGCCAACAAAGCCAAGACCGCGCCGCAGAGCGCGGCGCGCCGGCTCTTCACGAACATGCGATTCGACCTCACCTCGCACACACTCCTCCTGGCTACTCCATAAGAGTGACGTGCCGACCGGGTTGCGCCAAGCCCATGCTTCCGGGCCCGGCGGCTCAGGCCCCGCCCGCGAACCGCCGCAAGTTGAGGGCCACCTCGACTTCCCCCAGCGGAACGGCCACCGTTTCGGCAATCTTGATGGCCGATACCCCTTTATCCGCCATTTCGTAGATACGCTGCATCTCGGGCCAAACGTCGGCGGCCGGCAGGTTTTTCGACGTGATCCCGCTTTCAGGCGCCGGCTCCGCCACCATACCTACGGCAGCCGGCTCACTTTCATAAACCAGCGGCGACTCCACCGGCCGCTCCGCCGGCTCAGGCGGCTCGGCAACCGCGCTCACCGCAGGCGGCTGGTGCAGACATTCCAGTTGTCCAACGCGACCATCCACCGCCGCCACGGCTTGCTCAAGCCGCGAAATCCGCCCCTCCCATTGCGCCTCCAGGCGGTTCACCAATTCTTCAAAACGCCCGCACAAGTCGAGTAGTCCGCGGCCCAACGCGGGGTCAGCGTTTTCACCCGCCGCCGAAGATTCGGCCGCATGCTTTCTTCGTGCGGTTGGCCAGAGCGAATGTTGCCGGCGCACTGTCAAGGCACACGCCACCACGGCCAATACCGCCAGGAGTATCAGAACGCCTTCGAGAATGCTCCCGCTATCGTTCACGCCTTCAGCTCTTCTGCGCACGCCAAACGCGCAGGGCCTCTTCCTGCACTTCGCGCAAGGACACGCCACCGGCCCGCGCCGCCGCCGAGCAATCCTCATATTCCGGCCATGCACGCTCGCCGGGCCCGGCGGCGGCCACCTTCAGCCGGATGGGGCCAAAGCGCGTTTCGACCTGCACGACGGAGCGCGGCAGCTTGGCACGCGTGGCCTCATGGCGCCGCACGCCCAGCGTCGTCGTCTCCTCGAACAGCACGCGCTCCATCGCGTTCACGTCCTCCGGCCGGCAAAGCACGGTTATAAGCTGCCCCGGACGACCCTTTTTCATGATTATCGGCACGATGTACGCATCCAGCGCACCCGTTCTCAGCAGCCGCTCGCACGCGTATGCCAGGTTCTGCCCCGGGCTGTCGTCCACCTGCGCCTCAAGCACCGCGACCGAGTCACGCTCAGCGGTGCTTTCCTGTTCGACCTGCCCGATCAATAGCCGCAACAGGTTCGGCCGCGTGCGTCCTTCGCGCGTGCCGGCGCCGTAGCCGATCGCTTCCAGGCGCATCGGCGGCAACGGCCCATAACTTTCGGCCAGCGTCGTCAGGATCGCCGCCCCGGTCGGCGTGACTAGCTCGCCTTCTTCCTCGCAGGCGGCCAGCGGCGCGCCCTTGAGCAGATTCGCGGTGGCCGGCGCCGGCACGGGTAAAACGCCGTGTTCGCAGACGACCACGCCGGAGCCGGTCGGAATCGGCGAGCAAACGACCTTTTCAACCCCCAGAAGCTCGAATCCGGCGGAGGCCCCCACAATGTCCACAATTGCGTCTGCCGCGCCGACTTCGTGAAAATGGACCTGTTCTATCGGGATACCATGGACGGCCGCCTCTGCTTCAGCGAGGCGCTGGAAGATCGCGAGCGCTCGCTCTCGGACTCGCGGCGCCAGCCCCGCCTGCTCGATCAAGCCCGTAATTTCCGGCAGGTGCCGATGATGCGGGTGCGAGGACGCGGCGACTTCGACAGCGACGTGCGTCGCCGCCAGCCCGCCGCGGCGGACCACCTCGGCGCGCAGTTCCACTCCCGGGAGTTTTAGCCGCGCAATTGTCTCGCGCAGCGCATCCAACGGACAACCGGCGTGAATCATGGCGGCCAGGATCATGTCGCCGGCCGCCCCGCTGAAGCAGTCAAAATATCCGCAGCGCACGTTAGCTCCCGATTCAGTCCCGTCGCGTCCGGAAACACTCCGTCATCGACTCAACAGAGTATTGCGAAACGCCGGTCCTTGCACGGGGGGCGCTGCTTGCCGGCGGGGCGGCCTGCCCAAGCGCTCAGCGCGGTCATGCCCCGCGGACAGGTTTTCGCGAGTGGTGTTCCAGCTTCCTCTGAGAATGCAGATTCGGCTTCTCACCCTCAGTTATTGAAAAAACGCGTTCACGGCCCCTGGTTCTCGTGCATGCAGGGACAGTCGGCATCCGCCTCGCCTGACGGCGCGGCAGGGGACGGGGATTCGAATCCGACCAGAGCCTGTTCGCCAGGCGGCGGAGCGGGCTCGTAGGTCCGCCCGCTTTCAAGGGCCGGCGCGGGTGTAGTTTCGAACGAGGCCGTTGACAGCGTGCGCGGCGGGGGGCTCGTGTCGGTCGCCCGCATTGCCCCGTTCGAATTTCTGCCGCAGGCGGTCAGCGGAAGGGCGACTATTAGCGCGGAAGCGACGATCAGTGCGCGGAGTTTAAACATATCTTTTTCCTGATTACCACATCATTCCCAACCGGTGGCTCAATCAGGACTATCGCGCGTAATACTGAATGCCCCAATACAGATATCTAAATTACAGCTAACGTAAATTGTAATGAAGGTCATTGGATCTGTGCGTCCGCTGGACCGGCCGGGAAGTCGTGACTCCTAACGCGGCATGCCCGCGCTTAGAGCTTGGGCATGGCACCCGTGCGTTTGGGCATCGCAGGTGGACAGATATTGCAGAGTTGTAATGGAGGCTGGGGCACAGTCAGCGTGCCGCAGCGCGCCTAGACTTGGCCGGGAACTGTCGAGTGAGAACTCATGGTGGAGTCGGAAGGAACAGCCCAGGCCGGCGCGACGCCCGTCTGCAGCCCCCCAGGCCACGTCCAGATCGCCCGCGGAACGTGTCACATTCTGTTCGCCTATGACGTCGGCCAGGCAATCGACCTGGAGGATGCCGAACGGCGCATTGCTGCCTTGACGCAGCGCGAGGCCGTGCGCCGCAAACGGCGCGCGCCGCGCTTCTTCGAGTATCAGCCGCCGCCACTGCGCGTGACACAGACCGTCCAGCCGCTCACCATCGGCGCGCACTCGAGTCTGAATACCGCCGACGCCGTGATCTATGATTTCGGAGCGGTTTCGGTGGCGTTCAGCATCCCGCTTTCCGGCTCGCTGACGGACGTATTGGCGCTGAGTGGCGCCATTTGGGACCAAACGCAGCTTGTCGATCATTCGCGGATCTTCGTCGAGAGCCTGCTCAGGACAATCGAACCGGCCGTCTCCATGCCCCAGGTCTCCCAGTTGGTCGAGGACTACATTATTTACCAGCTCGACGCTTTCACGCCGCCGCAGCGACCGGCCGACGTCATCGCTGCTAACGCGGCGTGCCTGGCCCAGATTCTGCGGGCGGAGTGCGAACCGCTCTCCAGGCAGGAGCGCGACGATGCCCTGGCGGCACAGCTCTCGTTCGGCCTGGACGATGCGACGGTGGTGGACTGGAACGCCGCACTGATCTGCGATCCCGACGCCTACGACGTGCGGGCCGTGCTCGAATTCGCGAATGTCGAGTTGCTGGAGCTGCGCTTCCTGGACGACCGGCTCGACGACGTTGTGGCCCAGGCTTACGCCGCCTTGCCGCGCCGCTGGGGCCGCCGGCGCGGCTTCGGGGCCAAGGACCTTTGGCACATCGCCCGGCTGCAGATGGACAGCGCAATGCTGTTTGAAGGCGTTAATAACGCGGTAAAACTGCTGGGGGATCAGTACCTGGCGCGCGTTTACCGCACTGCCTCCAACCGTTTCCATTTGAACGATTGGGACAGCAGCATCTTGCGCAAGCTGCAAACCATAGAAAGCATTTATGACAAGATTTCCGACCGCCAGGCGAACCGCCGCATCGAAGCACTCGAGTGGATCATCATTATTCTGATTGCCGTGGAGATCGTGCTTTACTTGGCAATGAGTTTCACACCGCATTGAGCGACGGCAGGCGCGTGGGCGCTCGCCGTGTGCCACTGTTGAGGTCTGAGCCTCAATAGGAAGGGGGCGAGGAGGATTGGCGCCGGAAGGGCGACCACGACACTGGCGAACGTCAGACCCGGCTCAGCCCACCAGTTCCTCTTCGTTCAACGGCGGCGTCGGGGCGGTTGAGAGCAGCGCCTGCCAGATATGCTCCATGGCTTCGTCGGAGTCTTTCATCTGCGACACCGGCAACACGTCCGCCTGGTCGCCGCGTACGAGCTGCACAACCGACGGGCGACGCTCTTTCTTGCCTTGTCGCACTACAACCAGCGTACCCGGCAGCATCGGATAGCTGCGGATAACCGGTTTCCCGCCGCGCAGCCGGTACTCGAGCACCTGGACCATGCCGGGCGCCAGCCGAACGTATGATGGCCGCACGGTGGTTCGCCAGATCCACATTACCAGCGCTATGCCTCCCATCGAAAGTACGTACCCGAAGGCTCCCAGCGGCAGCGTGAAGGGAAGTTTGAGCATGTGCGTGACCTGGGCCAGCCAGAACGCCATGATCAGTAGCGCGAAGGGCACGAAAAGGAGCTTGCGCCAGACAAACCGTGTGGGCGTAATGATTACGGGCTCAAATCGCAGGTCGCCTACTTCGGGAACGCGCACCGGCCCCGTACAGAAGATGCGGGCCGCGGCTTTGAGTTCAGCCGTGAGGTCGCCCAGCCGTTGCTTCAGCTCGTTGGGAGCCCAAAGCCGCTGCAGAATGCGGTCTGCTTGTGCCGCGACCTCCGCCAGCGCCGCGTCCATGGCGACGCCGCCCGCCTTCAAATGAACGCCGAACACCTGCGGCGCCGGCCGTTCGGCGCCGCTGCCGACGCTTGTCCCAAACGAAGCCGAGTCAAGCCCTGACATGCCCCGAGTATACGCCGGGTCTGACGCTTACCGCACCGCTGGGCCCGGCCGAATGCCCGTCGAGCTGCCCAGCGGCACAAAACGCCGCGGCCCCAAGGCCCACTCCGGCACGCCTTCCGGCCAGATGGAGAATGAAATGCTGTAGTCGTCCTCGACTTCGTCGTAGGCCAGCGCCACGGATACGTACCAGCGCGGCAGCTTGCGGATGAAGGCGACGGTCACCTCGCCCACTTCGCCGCGCGACAGGTCATACCAACCGCGGAACGCCGACGTATACTTCTCGGTCAGTTGGTAGTTCCAGCCGCCGCCGATCATCTCCAGGTCCAGCGGCTTCGCCTCGCGGTAGCCCAGCACGTACGAGAGCCGGGGCGAACGCTCGGCCACGAATGAGATGTTGTGCCGGTCGAGCCGCCAGTCGTTCGTGTCTATGTTGAAGTCGTACAGCAGGGCGGTGGTGTCGCTTATGCGCCAAGCCGCATCGCCGCCGATGTAATTATTGGTCCAGCTATTCTCCGGGCGAATCGGGTCTACCCAGCCGTCAGAGATATTTGGCCGATCTTCCGCATTGCCGAAAAAGCCGGCCCCCAGGTTGAGCGTGACCACATCCACCGAGCGCTCGTTCCCCGCCGGGCCACGCTTGGTCTGCCAGGTCTGAGCCACGCGCGCCCCAAACCCGTAGAACGGGTCGATCGTCTCGATCCCATACGTGAACGGCGTCAGTTCATCGCTGCGAACGTTGCTGCCCGCGCTCCACGCCACGACCTCCGGCTTGATGATGTGCCGGATGCGATGAATGTCGAACAGCGCCGACTCGATGGAATCATACACGCGGCTGAAGATCGTGCTGGCACGCACACCGCCCACTCCGAACCAACGCCACAAGGCGCCCGAATCGCGCGGCTGCCCGTCCCAATACGACCCGCGCAACGTCGCGAACGGCACGAAGTTGTACGCCCCAAGCTTCAGCGGCAGCTCGAATTCCTGCCGCACGTCGCCGCGGGCCGTCGAATCCGTCACCCGGTAATTCCGGTCAAAGATCGGGCCGGGCGCGAAGCGCTCGTTGTACAACTGGAACTGCAAGTTATCCCAGGTCAGTTCCGCGGGCCTGTATGTCACCATCCCGAAGCGCGACTCGTGGTACATCACGAGCGGATCGAGGAACGTGTCGCCCAGGCGCCGGTAGGTCACCTCCGGCCGATGCTCGGTGGCCGTGTACGATTCGAGCATGCGCCAGTTGGACAGCAGCGTGACGGCCTCGTTCCCGCGCGCCCGCTTCAAATAGAAAGCCGTCTCTTCCTGCTTGCCCTCGAAGAACTCGTCGGTTTCGTACTCCTCGAGGAAGTTTTTGTCACTGAAGTAGGCCGCTTCGAGCGTCAGCTCCCAGTCGTCGGGCAGATAATGGCGATGGCGCCACAGAACCCGCCCGCGCTCGTTGGTGCTCGGCTCTTCCTCCGCCCTGCGCAGCGGGCCGAGATTGTCGCGCCCGTCATCGTGGATGTAATAGCCGCGGAACAGGCCGTAAGTGGTCGGCCGCTCGTAGTCGACGTTAACCCCCGTGCCGGGCCCGCGGTCGGAGTAGTAATCCAGGCGCGCGGTCGTGTCGAAGCCCTCCGGCTCGGGAATGCCCAGCAGATTGAAGAGGTACCATTCGGTTTCGAGCACCGCCCCGAAATCGTCATCATACCCGGCGCGAATGCGCCGCAAGCTTGTCTCGCTCTCCTCGAAAGTGCCCTTGACGCGCGGCCACCACAGCAGCGGCACCCCGCCTACGTTGAACGTGGCGTCGCGAATGTCGTACTGGCCCTTGGTGTTTCCGACCGCGCGTCCCTCCGCGTCACGGTGGGTCGTGTCGGTGAGCACGATCTGCTCGGCGCCCACGTGATAATGCGGCGTGTGAAATTCGCTGGTCGTGACCTTCGCATTCGTGGCGGCGAACTGGCGGGCCGAAAGCTGCCGAATCTCGTCCGCCCGCACGTATAGCGGGATGTTGCGGTCGGGCAACTCGGCACGAAAAGTCGCGTCCAGAATAATCGCGCGATCGCGTTCAAAATCGTAGTACAGCCGGCAGGCGCGGATGAAACTCGTGCCCAGCGTGAGCAGCACGTCGCCTTCGAGATACACGGCGCGGATGTTCCGCCCGATGGCCTTCGTCGGTAGCGGTCCCTGCTCCGGCGCCGGCTCCCCAGGCAGGTTCTCCGGCGCCTGGCGCAGCCCCTCTGGTCCGCCTTGCCCGGGCGCCGGTTCGACAGCCTCGATTTCCGGCTCGCCCTCTTCGCCGCTCAAAACACCGCCCGCGAAATCCTCGGCCGGAAAGATGACCGCGTTATCGGCCAGAATTTCCAGCATGGGTGACGTCGGTCCGCCGGCCCGCGAGAAGTACACCCGCTGCTGCGGCTGGCCGATCGCCACGTAGACCTGCAATCCCTCCTCGGTCAGTGCCGGCTCCAGGCCGGGCACGTTGTAACGAACAATCCCCGACGGCGCCTCGGGCTCTGGCGCCTCTTCTGGGCGGGCGATCTCGAGCTCGCCCGGAGCCGGCACTTCGACCACCGCCGGCGGCGCCGCTACCGGCGGCACTGCTCCGCTCTCGATCGCCGCCCGGTCGCGCAGCGCCTGTGCGTAAAGGGGCGACTGTACTCCACTCTCTGGCGAATGTACGTCACTGTATTTAATGATCTTGCCGTACGTCCGCAGGTTGCTGACCAGCAGCACGTTGTCCTCGATCGTCGTGCCGCCGAATTCCCGGACGCAGGCATTCTCGGACAGGTAAACCGTGAACACGCTATAGCGCCGGCCCTCCCCGTCGACGGCCGCCGTGATCCATACCACGCCCGAGTGGGCCGACAGGTGCCGCTGCCCCATATCGAGCCGGAACCCGCCCGTGAACATAAGAATCCAGGTCCCGTCCTCCTTCCACTGCCGCACATAGCGCCCGCGCATCTCAACGTCACGGGCGCTGATCTCAACCGGCAGCAGCGGCTCCTCCGGCTCGATCTGCGCGGCTGCGGGGCGCGGCGCGCCCAAGGCGCCGCCCAGCAGCACGGCCACCAGCGCTATCATCACATGGAGCTTCGGGCGCAGCATGGCTGCGCGCCAGCTCCGACAAGGCGACTGAGCTTGATCCGTCACAGACCGCACGACGGCTCTCGAAAGGGAGTCGAAATCCTCGCTTCCGCGGGTCATTATCCAGCAGGAGCGCGGCAGGTCAATGGCGCGGCCGAGAAGCACGCCACTTTCAAACGCCCGGCCGGCGCATTCGAGGCGGACGGCTGTTGCATGCCGGGCCGCCAGCCGGTATAGGTATTGAATGAACCGAGAAGTCCGCCACTATTGCGGTCTGTTCGGAATTGCCGGGCACCCGGACGCCGCACACCTAACGCTCCTCGGCATGTACGCCCTCCAACACCGCGGTCAGGAATCGGCCGGCATCTGCGTGGCCGACGGGCAGCAGGTAACCCGCATCGCCGGCATGGGCCTGGTCACCGACGCCATCGACCAGCGCGAGCTGGAGAAGTTGCGCGGACCGATGGCCATCGGTCACGTGCGCTACTCCACGACGGGCTCGTGCAGCGAGTCCAACGTGCAGCCCCTGATCGTCCGCTGCTCCATCGGCCAAGTCGCCATCTGCCACAACGGCAACCTGGTAAACGCCGCGGAGATTCGGCGACAGCACGAAGAGCACGGCCACATATTCATCACGACCTCGGATACCGAGGTTATTCTGCACATGCTGGCCGACCGCGATTTCGCCAGCCAACCCGACCCGCTGGCGGCGGTGCTGCGGCACCTGACCGGCTCGTACTGCCTGTTGCTGGCCTATCCCGACCGCATCGAAGCGGTGCGTGATCCCTCCGGCAACCGCCCGCTGTGCCTGGGCCGCCAGGGCGAGGCCTGGGTGGTCGCCAGCGAAACCTGCGCCTTGGACATGATCGACGCCGAGTACGTCCGCGACGTCGAGCCGGGCGAAATCATCACCCTGACTCCGCACGGCATGCAATCACGGCGTTTCGTCGATCAAAGCCAGATCCGCCGCGGCTACTGCATCTTCGAGCACGTGTACTTCGCCGACCCCTCCAGCCTGGTGTTCGGCGAAAACGTACACTTGGTGCGCAAAGAAATGGGCCGCGCCCTGGCACAGGAAGCCCCGGCCGACGCGGACCTGGTCATCCCCGTGCCAAACTGCGCTCGCTGCGCCGCCATGGGCTTCCACGAACAGTCGGGCATTCCGGTCGGGCGCGGCTTCACCACCAACCACTACGTCGGCCGCTCGTTCATTCAGCCCACGCAGTACATCCGCGACCTGACGGTGCGCATGAAGCTCAACCCGATCCGCGCCGTGGTGGCCGGAAAGCGCCTGGTCGTGGTCGAAGATTCGATCGTGCGCGGCACGACCACGCGCGGCAAAATGGCCTCGTTGCGCAAAGCCGGCGCCAGGGAAATTCACCTGCGCGTCGCCAGTCCGCCCATTCGCCATCCCTGCTACTACGGCATCGACTTTCCCAGCCGCGAGGAACTGGTCGCCCACACCCGTACGGTTGAGGAAATCCGCGATTATCTCGAAGTGGACTCGCTGGCCTATCTGTCGCTCGAAGGCATGCTGGCGGCCGCCAAAACCGGCAACGGCGACTTTTGCCACGCGTGCTTTTCCGGTGAGTACCCGATACCCATCGATCCGACGTTTCAGAAGGACATCTTCGAGCGCCATCAGCTCCGCTTCGAACTGGTCGCCAATGACAAGAACGGTGCGTCGCTGCCGGTCCTGCAAACCGGACCGCCCACGCGCCCTCGCAGCTAGCCGTGAAAACGCGCTCGGCCGTCACGTTGGAATCCGTCGCGCCGGCTTCCTGCCGGCCGCGCTCGCGCGTAGCGCGTTACGCGCCGTGGCTGCTGATCGTCATCGGCGCGGCGGTGTTCGCCAACAGTCTCGGCGCGCCCTTCGTTTTTGATGACGTGGCCATTCCCGAGGGCCGGCACCTGCGCACGCTCTGGCCGCCCTGGAGCGCGATATTCGCACCGCGCGACCTGCCCGATTCCGGCCGGCCGGTCGTCACGCTCTCGTTGCAACTCAACTACGCGCTTGGCGGCACGGACGTCCGCGGTTACCACGCCCTGAACATCGCCGTCCACGTTCTCGCTAGCCTGGTGCTCTACGGCATCGTGCGGCGCACGCTCCGCGGGCCGGCCCTGGGCGACCGTTTCAAGAATTCCGCGGACGGCATTGCCCTTGTTACAGCGCTACTATGGCTGGTTCACCCACTGCAGACCGAATGCATCGCCTACGTCTCGCAGCGCAGTGAATCCATCATGGGGCTGTTCTACCTGCTTACGCTGTATTGCGCGATTCGCGTGGCGCACGCTGCGCGCCCCTGGCGTTGGAACTCGGCGGCCATCGTCGCCTGTGCTCTGGGCATGGCCAGCAAGGAAGTGATGGTCACGGCCCCGCTCATGGTGGTGTTCTACGACTGGGCCTTCCGGCGCGAGCCGTTCTCTGCCGTATGGCGCCGGCGCTGGCCATTGTACGCCGGGCTCGCCGCTACCTGGATCATCCTGGCGGCCCTCATGGCGGCCGGACCGCGCACCCGATCGGTCGGCTGGCATTTGGGCGTCGGGCCGCTGACCTACCTGCTGAATCAGTGCCTCATCATCCCGCGCTATCTGAGGCTGATATTCTGGCCGCATCCGCTCTTATTGGACTACGGCCAGGCCCGAAGCATACCCGTGGCGACGGCTCTGCCTTACGCAGTCGGTCTGGCCGTGGTGCTTATCGCCGTGGTGGCAGTCTGTTGGCGTCGCCCGCGCCTGGGGTATGCCGCCGCGTGGGTATTTGTGATCCTCGCGCCGACTTCGAGCATAGTCCCAATCGCATCGGAAGTGGGCGCCGAGCGCCGCATGTATTTACCACTTGCGGGCGCTATCGTTCTCGTCGTACTTGCGGTTCACGCATTGCTACAGCGCGCCGAAACGCGAAAGTCGAAGGCTAGCCTTTCCAAGTACGCCGGCCCAGCTCTCGCGCTCGCGTTCACCATCACCCTGGCCGCCACAGCCATCGCTAGGAACCAGGCCTATTACCATCCCGAGGAGCTCTGGGCCGCTGCAATTGAGGCTTACCCCCAGAACAAACGCGCCTACTTCTGCCACGGCGTCGCGCTCGAGCAACGCGGGCGACGTGACGAAGCGATCCAAAGCTATCTTAAGGCCCTCGCGCTCGCGCCCGGCTATTACGAGGCCAACTACGCCTTGGCGAACGCCCTCATTGAGCAGGGCCGCGTCGCCGCCGCGATAAGTTATTACCGCACGGCCCTGGCGGCCGCCCGGCGTCCGGTCGATCGCGCCCCAGTGTGCAACGACCTGGGCCGCGTGCTGCTCATGGCCGGAGAACCGAAAGAAGCCCTGCAGCTCTGGCGCGAGGCCGCAGGGCTCAAACCCGACGAAGCCGGCCTGTTGAACAACCTGGCCTGGCAACTGGCCACGCACCCCGATTCGACCGTCCGCGACGGGCGCGAGGCGGTTGTCCTGGCAGAGCGTGCCTGCGAACTCACCGGCCGCCAGGACCCGAATATGTTGGATACCTTGGCCGCCGCATACGCCGAAGCCGGGCGTTTCCCGGAGGCTGTTGAAACCGCGCGTGCCACCTGCGCTCTGTTAGCCGGAACCGAAGCTGCCGAGGCGCGGGCCCGCCTCGAGCTTTACCTGCAATCCAAACCCTACCGGGCAGCACTGCCGAGTGAAAACTGATGACAAGCGGAAAACACGCGCATTCAAGCCGGGCGCCACGAAAGGATTCTAAGGACCGCGCCGCTGCGCCAGTCGCAACGAAACGTACGTCTGGTCCGAGCAACGAACAAACCTCCTGGCCCGACCGATATTTCATTCCGGCTCTAATCGGCCTCTGCCTCACCGGGCTGGCGATCCGCTGCCTCATCTTGGCCGGTTACTGCGGCACACCTTTGGCTCAGCATCCAATCAATGACGCCCGAGTTTACTGGGAATGGGCTGGCGACATCGCCGCCGGCAAGCTGGTTCTGGACCATCCGTTCTTTTCCGCACCGCTGTACCCGTATCTTTTGGGCGGCCTGCGCTGGCTGGGGGGCCAGCTAACCTCCGTATACGTGCTGCAGATGCTGGCCGATCTGGCTGCCGTGGTTCTGCTGGGGTGGACTTGCCGCCGGCGTTTCGGGGCTGGAGTCGCCCTCGGCGCCGTCGCGCTCTACCTGCTGCTGCTGGAGCCGGCCTCGGCCATGTTGCGCGTGCTGGCCAGTTCGCTGCACCTGCTACTGGTAGTGGCGGCGTGGGCGGCTTTGGTTTACGTCCAGGAGCGTCAATCGTGGCCGCGCCTGCTCGCCGCAGGCGCCGCATTGGGGCTGCTCACTGTAGCATTCGCACCGGCGATTCTACTGCTGCCGATGGTCGCCATCTGGCTGTTTGTGCTGGGCGATCGTAAGCGCGAGTCAGTCGTTAAGGCACTGCTGCCGATCGCGGTGGCGGCCGTGATTGTCACCCCCGTCACACTGCACAACTGGTACGCCGGCGGTGGCCTATTCCCCGTCCAGGCCGGGGCCGGCATTACGCTGTTGCAAGGGAATCACGCCACTTCCAATGGCTCGTATACGCCTATTCCGGGCGTGAGCACCTCCCGCGACCGCATGCACCTGGATACAAAGAACGTCTATCAACAAGCTACGGGCCGCCAGCCGAACTGGGCGGACGTCGATCGCTATTTCCGCAACCAGGCTTTCGAACTGTGGCGTTCACAGCCTGCCAAACTGATCAGACTGCTGGCGCTCAAGTCTTACATGTTCGTATCCGCCCGGAACTACGCCGACATCTACGAGCCGACCGGCGAGATGGCCGAAGGCCTCAATCCGCGGCTTCGCCTGGCCCCGCTGCCGCTGGCCTGGTTCATCGGCCCGGCGCTGGTCGGCCTGGTGCTGATGCTCCGCAAGCCCGGGCATTACGCGCCGGAGTGGATGTTCCTGCTCGTTCCATTCGCCGTCGTGGTGACGTTCTTCTACTCACCGCGTTATCGCACGCCGGCTATTCCGATCATCGTGGTTATGGCGGCCTGGACATTCGCTCAAGGGTGGCAGTGGCGGCGACGTTGGCCGGTACTGGCCGCAGCCGTCCTGGCGCTGGTGGTGGGCATGTTGCAGGAACCGATCAATAAGAGCTTCGGCTTCGATCGCCCCGATCGTACGAAGGCCCTGAAGAACCTGGCCTACGCGCTGCGCATGGAGCACCGCGTGGACGACGCTATCGCCGCGTACCGCAAATGCCTGGCCATCGATCCACAGGACAGCGAGACGCGCACCTGGCTGGGCGAGGCGCTGGCCGAGGCCGGCCGCCGCGAAGAAGGCATCATCGAGCTGCGGCGCGCGTTGGACGAGCAGCCCGAAGATACCACTCTGGCCGTCAAGCTGGCCAACAGCCTTCTTCTGCTGAACCGGCCGGCGGAAGCCGAACCAGTTCTGGCCGCCGCCGCGCTGCGCGAACCGGACAACCCGCTGGTTTTGGCCATGCTCGCCAACACCAAGCATCGCGCCGGCCAGAATACGGCCGCCTGTGAGTACTTCGAGCAAGCGCTGCAATTAGCCCCCGACCACGTTGGCATTTTGATAGACTATGCCATTGCGCTGATGAACATGCGCCGCTGGGACGCCGCCAAGGTCCAGTTCACAAGAGTACTGAGCGTGGACCCGAACAGCTTTTTGGCCAGCTTTCGCCTGGGCGTGATCGCCGGTCACTTAGGCGACAACGACGAAGCGCGACGCTGGTTCGAACGCGCTTCAACCATACAGCCGGGAAACGCGGAAGTCGTCTATCGCCTGGCATATGTGGAGCTGGAACAGGGCCGCCGCGAAGAGGCGATTCGTCTGCTCCGCAAAGCCCTTGAGCTGGACCCCAATCATCGACCGGCGCAGGCCAAGCTACGCGAGCTTGAATCGCGCTGAATGCTGCCGGGCCCACCCGCCGAGATAAGGTGATAAAGTGATAGGGTGATAAAGAACCATCCGCGGAACCCCCTTATCACTCTATCACTTTATCACTTCATCACTCTGGCCTCCGCGCAGAATCCCCGTCTCAGTGCTATGTCCCGAGAATGGCGACCGACTCAGCACTCAACTCGATACTCTCGCCGGACAGCGCGTATTGATTACCTGACGCGAGCAGTGGGCGCCACGACTCACCGCCCGAGCCGGTTTCGCCGAAATCCAGGCGCACTTGCTGTTGCCGCGACGAAAAGTTGCATATTACGGCTGTCGTCTCGCGCCGGATCGCTAACCAGCCCGCGCCCTCGTCGAAGCGCGCACACACTTTATCCAACCGGCCATTGCACAGTTCGGGGCGCTGTTTGCGCAGCGCGATCAGGCGCCGGTACCATTCCAACATTTTCGCGTGCGGCGGGCGGGCGAGCTCGTCCCAGTTCAGTCGCGAGCTTTCAAAAGTCAGCAATGCCTGCGGATCGGGAATTTTCGCCGGATCCCAGCCGAACGCCGCAAGCTCGCGTCGCCGCCCCTGGCGCACCGCCTCGGCCAGTTCGGGGCTGCTGAAGTCAGTGAAGAACTGAAACGGCGTCGACGCGCCCCATTCCTCGCCCTGGAAGATCAGCGGTGCGAAAGGCGACATCAAGACCAAGGCGGCGCCAATCTGCGCGCGAGCCGGGCTGACGAGTTGCCCGATCCGCTCGCCCAACGCTCGGTTGCCCACCTGGTCATGATTCTGCAAGAACACCACAAACCGCGATCCCGCCAAGCCGCCGGCCGGCCGGCCGTGGCGCCGCCCGCGATACGCCGAGTACCGCCCATCGTAAACGAACCCGTCCGTGTAGGCCTTCGCCAGGTCTGCCAGCCGGCCGAAGTCCTCATAGTATCCGTCTCGTTCGCCCGTAAGCACCGTGTGCA
>ERZ795050.2796-NODE-2796-length-18442-cov-4.040790_pt1 | contig 18442 bp, 18 predicted proteins | sample MGYA00375134_ERZ795050 | MGnify/ENA primary metagenome ERZ795050 (study PRJEB30179, sample SAMN05720221) | activated sludge metagenome | isolation source: Anaerobic digester | place: Japan | collected 2015-05-26 ... | reverse complement strand
GCTGCTTTCCGAGTTTATCTTTAACGAACTGGAGCTGGTCGCGGTAGTCGCCGGGCTTTGTGAACCACCAGGACAGGACGGGGAAGAGGTCGTGCATCAGGCTGCTCTCACCGAACACGTCGGCGAAGATCCGCCCGATCTCTACGGTGCGCCGAGCGACCCGGCGGGCCGGCAGTTTCGACTTGACCGACGAGAAAATCTCGCCCGGGAGCATCAGGCTATCTCTCTCAGCGAACGCCTGCTGGAAATTCCACTCTTGTTGCTGAAACAGCGGATTCCAGACTTCGTTGCTGTACTCCAGGTAAATCTTCAGGCCCGGCTGCAGGCGCTCCCGCATCAGTTCCGCCAGTCGGCGAATGTAGTCGTCGTCGGCGGCCACCGGAATGTTGATCCAGATATCCTTGCCACTGGCGTTGGCCAGCTCAATGACATACTCCCACGCCGCCCCGTCTTTCTTGCTTCCCCACGGCAACTGCGTGGTGTCGTCGGGAAGCTTGCGGTTTGACCAGGAGGTCCAGTTCCCATGAGGCGGATTGCTGTCGTTGGTCTGCGTGAAATCCATGAAGCGCAAGACCTGGAACGGCTCCAGCGCCGCCAAGAACGCGTCCGTGAAGATCTGGCTTGTAGAGGGGTCGTAGCCGGGACGAATCAACCGGACGTTTCGGACACCGTTCCGGGTCTTCGCGAAGTCGACGGCGAGGAGCCCCTGACCCGGCGGCAAGTACACATCGGCCGTGGTGGTGTCGGTTTGCGAGTTGTACTGCACGTTGACGATGGAAAACGGCAGTTCCCACGAAGGTCTCAGCTCCGCCTGTCCTTGAAAGCTCAGTCGGTACCAACCGCTGACGTCGATTTGGAAGGCGTCGGGATCGTCCATGGGTGGTGCCCACGCCATGACCGGGCGCAGGTCGAAGAAGACGGTCCGTGCGTCACTCGAAGGCCAGCCGTAGCCGTCAAGCGGTACCGCTTGAGTGCCGCTGAGTGGCTCCCAAGGGCGAAGCGTCTTGGCGGCGTCGACGAATTCCAGACCGCGACCTCCGATACCTTCCAGCCCGACCCCGATGCGGACGGCGTAATCCTTTCCCAGGCAAGGTGCCGCAAGGATCCATAGGGCGAGGAGTGGCAATGTAGATAAACGTCTCACTGGATGGGATATGATCACTTAAAGACCTCCTGTGACAAAAGTAGATCAAATAATTCGAATTGTGAACCGGGCAGGCTAGCTTGTCCAGGGGGGAGTCGCTGTTTATAGTTGTTTTGTGGGCTGCGTGAGGAGGACGGCGGTGGTGACGGGGCAACCGCCGGATGAGCCGATGATTGCGCGGATGCTTTGCCTGGGAGGTAAGAAAGGATGTCACAGGGAATGAAGCGCCGGGATTTCGTCAAGGGAACGCTGGCCGCGGCGGGAACGGCCTTGGGTGTTCCTATCTTCGGTCGGGGGGAAGACTATGTGTTCAAGACCGCCTTGATCGGATCGGGGTGGTGGGGAATGAACATCCTGCGCTGCGCCGTCGCCGCCGGTCGGAGTCGAGTCGTCGCCTTGTGTGACGTCGACGACAACCAGCTGCAGCCGGCCCTGGACGAGATCGAGCAGCTGACCGGGAGCCGTCCCAAGGGCTATCCGGATTACCGGGAGCTGATACACGGGGAACGTCCGGAGATCGTTATCGTCGCGACCCCCGATCACTGGCATGCTTTGCCCATGATCGAGGCGGTGGAGGCGGGGGCCCATGTTTACCAGGAAAAGCCCATCAGCCACACGATCGACGAAGGCAAGGCCATGGTGCGGGCCGCCCGGCGGAATGAGCGGGTGGTCCAGGTAGGTACGCATCGTCGGATCTCTCCCCACAACGTATCGGGGATGGAGTTTCTGCGTTCCGGCGGAGCCGGGAAGATCACTTACATCCGTGCGTTCGTTTACTACGGCATGGACGGGCCTGGGCGCCGGTATCCTGACGAGGACCCGCCGCCCGGCCTGGACTGGGATTTTTGGTGCGGTCCGGCTCCTTACCGCCCTTTCAACCGCAGCGTTCATCCGCGCGGCTTCCGGCGATACCTGGATTTCGCCAACGGTCAGCTGGGGGACTGGGGTATCCATTGGCTGGATCAGATCCTCTGGTGGGCCGAAGGAGAGTATCCTCGCAAGGTGTATTCGACAGGTGGACGTTACATTTTGGACGACGGTTCGGACGCTCCCGACACCCAGGTGGCCACGTACGAGTTCGAAGACTTCACGGTAACCTGGGAGCATCGTTTGTACGGTGGTTACCCCGAGCAGAAGCACCCTTTCGGCTGCTTTTTCTACGGGACCAAGGGAGTCTTCCACATGGGTTGGTTGGATGGATGGACGTTCTACCCGAAAGACTCGGGTCAACCGGTCTTGCATGAGGAGCCCCGACTCCACCAGCCCGACGACCAGAACATTCCCGAACTTTGGGCCGACTTCCTCGAGGCTGTCGACCGGGGGCGAAGGCCGCGGTGTGACATAGAGATCGTCCAGCGCTCCACGAACTTGAGTCTGCTGGGCATGCTTTCGCTCAAGGTGGGACGGAGCTTGGAGTGGGACGGTGGGAAGGAGACAATTGTCGGGGATCCGGAGGCTGCAGCCCTCATGCGGCGAAAATACCGGGAACCGTGGAAGTACCCCGCCGTGTAACTTTCCCGTCCACGCTTGAACCTAGAAGTCGGCGGGCTTATGGCGTCCGCGAGTTGCCCTCTTGTTTCGGGCTTTCCAACCGGACCAACTGGTAGACGGGGGCCACTTCCGGGTGCAAAGGGGGTATCGGAGAACGGGACAGCAGATTCTTCAGGTCTAAGACCATTTCCTCCCGACTATAAGCCGCGAACTCGAGGATGTGGGTGTCCATCCGGATGGCGTCCTCGGGGCAAGCTTCCACGCAGTAACCACAAAAGACGCACAGCCCGAGATCAATGTCGAAACGTACGGGATACTTCTCGATCTGGGGATTTGGATGTTCGCCGGCCACGATGTAGATGCACCGTGCCGGGCAGACGGTTTCACACATCATGCAGGCCACGCAACGAGGTGAACCGTCCGGACGTCGGGTCAGGCGATGCAGGCTCCGTAGGCGGGGTGCCAGCGGACGTCTTTCTTCAGGGTATTGATACGTCTCGGCCGCCCTCCGGTCCTTGGCCAGGCCGAAAACATGAAGGATATGGAGTGTCAAGTTCACGGTAAAGTGCCGGAACGTGACGGCGAGGCCGCGAACCACTTCCCCAATGTAGAGCTTTTCGAAAAGCGTCAGGGATCGTTCTTCAACTTTAATGGCCATCGCTTCAATCCTATCAACCTTGCAACCAGAGCAAGACCAGACCGGTGACCAAGATGTTGGCGATGGACAGAGGCAGCAGGAGAGTCCAGCCGAGGCGCATCAGCTGGTCCCAGCGAAAACGAGGCAAAGTCCATCGGACCAGGAGAAAGAAGAAACAGAGCAGAAAAACTTTCACGGCAAAGGCTGCGAGCTGCAAGATCATAACGGTCACGGTGGAGAGTTCCCACACGGATCCCCCGGGAAACGCGAAGCCGGTCGCCCCCAAATAGGGCACCTGCCAACCTCCGAAGAACAAAATAGTCGTCATGCAGGCCGCCAAAACCGTCTCGACGAAATCCGTGAGAAAAAACAGCCCGAAGCGCATTCCGCTGTACTCCAGGAAGTAACCGATGATCTCGGACTCTCCCTCCGGGATGTCGAACGGCACTCGCTTCGTTTCCACCAGGGCCGCGGTCATGAACAGAAGGCAGCCCACGGGTTGCAGGAACACCCCCCATTGCGGGATCCATCCCCAAAACAGCTCGCCCTGGGCTACGATCATCTGTTGCAGGTCGAGAGTGCCGTAAATCATCAAGGCTCCGATGACCGTGGCTCCCAACGTGATTTCATAGCTGATCATCTGGCTCGAGGCCCGCAAACCTCCCAGGAGAGAATAGTTGTTGGCGGAAGCCCAGCCGCCTAACACGAAGCCATAGATTCCCAGGCTCATCATCGCGAACACGAAAAGCAGAGCGGCGTCAAAGGAGAAAACTTGCAGCGTGACCTCGTAGCCGCCGAAACGGTAGGTTCCCCCGAAAGGAATTGCGGAAAAAGCCATTAGAGCGAAGAAGAAAGCGATAGAGGGAGCGATCCTGTGCAGAAAACGGTGAGCGTAGGCCGGAATGAAATCCTCCTTGATCAGCATCTTGACCGCGTCGGCGATCAAGTGCACCAGGCCCAGCGCCCGCACGCCGAAGATGTCGGCCCGATTTCGGCCGATCCGGTCCTGCATGACCGCACTCTGCTTTGCCTCCATCCAGGTCAGAATAGAGGCCAATCCCATGATGAAGGTGAACAAGTACACCACCTTCGCCAGATCGACGGCGTAGCTAATACTGTCCACTTCTGCTACTCCTCACTCCTTTCGCACTTCTTCCTGACGGTCTTTAAGCTTCCACCTGGGACAACTCGCTGAGGAGAACGCCGTGTTCGCCTATTTCGTCCGGGTCAATTCCAATCCAATCTTTTAGAGCGGTCGCCGCCGACTCGGGAACCGTGACACCCAGGCTTTGACCGAGATCGCGAAAGATTTCCAGGTCGTCTCGGCTCTCTTCGATCGGTGCAAAACAACGGAAGAAACGTTGCACTCTGCCTTCGAAATTGGTGAAAGTTCCCTCTTCCTCGGCATGCACGGCACCGGCCAGGATCAGGTCGGCCTGCTGTGCCGTGCGGGTCCAGTTGGTTCCTTGGTAAATGACGGCGGGAGCTTTCTGGAGTAGTTCCGCCGCTTCGGGAGCGGCAAAATCTTGGTGGACGATGTAGAGCAATCGGATCCTACCTTCCGCCGCTTTTTCCAACAGCTCTCGAGCGTCGGCCGTGAAGCCCGTCAGCTCAACCGCTCGACGGTTGGGATTACGATCCGCCTTCAGCAGGAAGTCATCCTCAAAACCCGGCCTCTCCCAAGGATCGAAGGCCGCCGTTTGATGCAGCCCCAATCCTTTTACGAAAAGCTTGCGGCAGACCCACAGCTCCTCGTTGGACAAGCGGGGCGAAACGATGATTCCGACCGCCGACGGACCATACTCTTCGAGCGTCCCGCGGAGAAGCTGTGCGACTCTCCCGAGCGCCTCATCGCAGGAGATGTCGACCCTTATGCCGTCTTTCTGTTCGGCGAAGAACTCGATCCGGTTCTCGTCCATGTAACGGTGGCCGAAACGGCCGAAGTCGCACAGCCACCATCGGTTGACCTCCGGATGAAAGCGCGGCTTGATGCGCATGACGCGCCGACCCTGTGCCTTGTAGCGCCGGTCCGTGTTGAAATGAACGCTGATGTTGCAGCCTCGGGCGCAGCCGGCACAGATGGAATGCTGTTCCTTCAGGTACCAGACCCGACATTGAAAGCGAAAATCGCTCTCGGTCAACGCGCCTACCGGACAGATGTCTATGACGTTGCCGGAGTAAGGATTATCGAGCACCCTGCCCGGATAGAGATCGATGACGGACTGGTGACCCCGCCGAAACACACCCAGCTCATGCGTCTTTGAGACATCCTCCGTGAAGCGCACGCACCGGGTGCACAGAATGCAGCGTTCCTGGTCCAGCATAACGTGGGGACCAATGGGAAAGGCCTTCTTCCGCTTCGTCTTGTTGTCGAAATACCGACTACGATAGCGGCCGAATTCCATGTAGTAATTTTGTAGATCGCACTCACCCGATTGATCACACACGGGGCAGTCCAAGGGATGGTTCGACAGCAGGAACTCAAGCATCCCCCGTCGAGCTTGTCGCACCCGTTCGGAGTTCGTGATCACCTTCATGCCGTCCTGGACGAGGGTGTTGCAGGCGATCTGGAGCCCCGGAAGCTTTTCCACCTCCACCAGGCACATTCGGCAACTGCCGGCAATTCTCAAACCGGGGTGGTAGCAGTACCGTGGGATATAGATTCCGGCCATTTCGGCCGCCTGAATCACGGTGGTTCCCGTCGGAACAGTCAGATCAACCCCGTCGATGTTGATAGTCGGCATAGCCTCTCCGCTTCAAGTACTCACAGTGGTCGGGGTGCGCCCGCTAACCATGGAGCGCCGGTTCTTGATGTAGTACTCGAACTCGTCACGAAACTTCGTCAAAAAGCTCTGCAGGGGCATGCGAGCTCCCTCGCAGAGAGCGCAGATGCTGGTACCACGCATGTTCGAAGCCAAGTGCTCCAAGGTGTCCAGGTCTTCGGGCACACCATTGCCGGAAACGATTCGGCTGAGAATGCGGTATGCCCAGTTCGTACCTTCCCGACAGGGGGTGCACTGACCGCACGATTCATGCGCAAAGAAATCCTCGACATTGTGCAACGCCCTGACCATGCAGGTGTCTTCGTCCATGACGACGACGGCTCCCGAGCCGAGCATGGAACCCTTCTCCGCAAGGGCCTCAAAGGTCAAGGGAACGTCAATCTCGTCGGCACAAAGCACTCCCGATGAAGTCCCGCCGGGAACGACGCCCTTCAACCGCTTGCCGCGCCAAACACCTCCGCCGTGCTCCTCGATCAGCTCACGCAGCGGCGTGCCCAGCGGCAACTCATAGATTCCCGGTCGGTTGACGTGCCCGGACAGGGCAAACAGGCGGGCGCCTCCGTTACGCTCGACACCAAGGTCGGAAAACCAGCTGCCTCCGTTGAGGATGATCTTGGGTAAGTGAGAGAGCGTCTCTACGTTGTTGATGACGGTCGGGCAACCGAACAGGCCCTTGACGGCGGGGAAAGGAGGTTTCAAGCGAGGCCAACCCTTCTTCCCTTCGAGAGACTCCAACAGTGCCGTTTCTTCACCGCAGATGTAAGCACCGGCTCCGCGGTGAATATGGACCTCCAGCGAAAAGTCGGACCCCAGCACTTTGCCGCCGAAGATTCCGGCGGCGTAGGCTTCCTCCAGCGCCCGCTTCAAGCGGTGGTAGGGCCGCACGTACTCGCCGCGGATGTAGATGTACGCCTGGTGGATGCCGACCGCGTAGCTGCAAATGATGATGCCTTCCAGCAGTCGGTGAGGATCCCACTCGACGATGTACCTGTCCTTGAAAGTTCCAGGTTCGGCTTCGTCGCAGTTTACCGCCAGGTACTTGGGCTGGGTTGTTTCCTTCGGGACGAACATCCACTTTCGACCCGTGGGAAAGCCCGCTCCACCCAGACCCCGGAGGTTGGAGCGGACGACCTCTTCGGTCACCTCTTCGGGAGTCATGTCACGCAGAGCGTGCCGAGCTCCTTCGTAGCCGCCGTGTCGGAGGCGCCAGTCCAATCGCCGTGCTTCTTCGACGCCGAAAAACTCCGAAACCAACTTGACAATCGGCATGATGGTTCAGTCCGCTTCCACTTGAGAGGGATAGGTTTCCTCCCGCAGACTTTGCAGGAGTTTCTCCAAGCGCTCCCTGGTTAAGAAACCCTCGAAACGCTCGTCTACTTGAGCCATCGGAGCCAGCTCACAAGCTCCCAGACAGTCGGGAACGGCCTCCCAACTAAACCGCCCGTCTTCGGTCACGGCGCCCTCGGGAATCCCCAAGTTTTCCCTCAAGAAAGCACGGACTTCATCACTTCCCCGCAGCCAACAGGAGAGACTGCAACACACCTTGAGGTGGTGGCGTCCTTGGCGTTCTTGAATGAATAAGGAGTAAAAACTCACGACCTCCCGCACATCTACAAGGGGGACCTCCAGCAGTTCCGCCACGTACGGTTCGGCCTCCGGGGGAATAAAACCATGTTGCTGCAGTACCAGATGTAGGGTGGGCAGCATTGCCGCCCGTCGGTTCGGATAGGCGGTCAGAATTTCCCGAAAACGTTTCTGATTTTCAGGCGTGAAGGTGAACCCTTCGCTCATCGATCGAGTTCTCCTGCAATCATGTTGATCGAACCGAAAGTGGCGATGATGTCAGCAATCTGGCCCCCTGTGATGAACTCGTGCAGACCCGCCATGATGGGGAAACAAGGGGGGTGGCACCGCACGCGCCAGGGGCGATCGGTACCGTCGCTCACGATGTAGAAGCCCAGCTCTCCATTACCACCTTCCACGAATCCGTAAGCCTCACCTTTGGGTGGACGTATCCCGTGCCCAAGCATGACGATCTTAAAGTGATTCATCAGACCTTCGATGCTGGAATAAACCTCTTCTTTGGAAGGTAACCAGGCTTCGCGGTCGTCGGCATAGACCCTGTAGTGGTGCCGCTTTTCCGAACCCTCAAGCGTCGGTTCGATAAGAACCTCATTCTTCAAAAGGCCCATGGTCTTTCCGAATTTCCCGAGGTCCGCCATCAAGTCGGGTTCGATAACGTTGCCCTCGACATCGACGTTGGTGGGTCCTTGCGGCAGCGTATCGAGCGCTTGACGGATGATCCGAATCGATTGGCGCATTTCCTCCATGCGGACGAGGTACCGGTCGTAATTGTCACCTCTCTCTCCGACGGGGATATCGAAATCGAATCGGTCGTAGACGTGGTAAGGAAAAGCTTTCCGAACGTCGTAATCGATCCCCGTGGAGCGCAAGACGGGGCCGGTGATGCCGTACGAAACGGCCTGTTCCCGGGTGATGACGCCGACGTCGCGCAGCCGATCATAAAAGATGCGATTGCGCTTTAAGAGCGCGTCGATTTCGTCAAGAACTCCCGAAGTTTTATCGAGAGCCTGGCGGCAACGTCCGACGAAACCGTCGGGGAGATCCCCCTTAACCCCTCCCACGCGGGCGTAGGCGATGGTCAGTCGAGCACCCGTAACACTTTCGACGAGCTCCCAAAGCCATTCCCTCGCCTTCATCATGTAGAGAAAGGCCGTAAACGCTCCCAGCTCCATCGCCGAAGCGCCGATGCAGGTCAGGTGGTCGCAGATCCGCGACAGTTCGCTCATGATGACCCGAATGTAATCGCACCGCTCCGGTACCTTGAGGCCCATGAGCTTTTCCACGGTCATGGCGAAGGCAAAGTTGTTGATCAGCGGTGAGACGTAGTTGAGCCGGTCGGTATAGGGGAAGCACTGGGTGTAAGAGCTGACCTCGCATTCCTTCTCGAAGCCCCGGTGCAAAAAACCGATGTCGATGTCGGCTCCCCTGACGACCTCGCCGTCGGCTATCACCTTGATGCGGATGACGCCGTGCATGGCCGGATGAGAAGGACCCACGTTGAGGAGCATTTCATGCTCTTGCAGTCCCTCCCCGAAGGGTTTCTTGCTCAGAGTTTCGAGAGTCTTTGCGGAACTATCCATGGTGATCATCCATCCGAAGGCTCAATCTCGGGGCCCGATGATGGGCTGGCGCTTGTTGTAGGGGTAATCCTTGCGCAAAGGATGTCCCTCGAATTCGTCGTACATCAGAATTCGGCGCAAATCCGGGTGGTTGCGGAAGCGGATGCCGAACATGTCCCATGCCTCGCGCTCATACCAGTCGGCGCCTTTCCAAAGCGGGCAAAGGCTGTCGACGACGGCGTCGTGCTCGGGGACCGGAACTTTCACTCGCAAACGCAATCGGTTTCGTAGGGAAAAAAAGTGGTAAACCACCTCAAAACGGGGCCGACGCGGGAGGTAGTCGACAGCCGCCAAGTCCATCAGGAAGTTAAACTGAAGTTCCGGATCCTCTTTCAAGAACCGGGCCAGCTCCACGATTTTCTCCCGCCGGATGATGACCGTATCCTCACCGAGATGCCGGTGAGTGGCGATCAGGTCGTCACCGAAGTGTTGCTTGATCCGCGCAATCACAGGACTCTCTTGCATGGCCGTCCTCGCTGAGCCTAATGCGAGCCGTTTGTCGGTCGACCGCGACCGATGGATGCTATTCCGCTGTTCTCCATGTGCGGCTAAATAGCCTGTTTCTGGTTCTGGATCCGTTCCTGGAGCTTCATCAACCCGTCGAGAACCGTTTCCGGACGAGGCGGGCAACCAGGGATGTAGACGTCTACGGGGACCACATGATCGATACCTCGAACGACTGCGTAGTTATCGTAGAACCCGCCGGTACATGTGCACACACCGAAGGCTACCACCCATTTCGGAGCGCACATCTGATCGTAGACTTTCCGGAGGATGGGCGCCATCTTTTGGTTGATGGTGCCTACCACGAAAAGAAGATCGGCCTGTCGCGGTGAGAATCGAGGCAGCCCCGCACCGAAACGGTCGATGTCGTAGTGGGCGCAGGCCACCGCCATGTACTCCATCCCGCAGCAGGCCGTTACAAACGGGTACAGAAAGAGCGAGTATTTCCTTGCCCAGCCGAGTGCCTGGTCCAATCGGGTGGTCAAGAAGCTTCCAGTCTCTCCCGAAGTCATCGCCACTCCAGCGCTCCTCGCCGGACCGAGTAGACGAGTCCGACCACAACCACCGACAGGAAGACCGCCATCTCGGCAAAGCCGAACCAACCCAGCTCCCGGTAGATCACGGCCCACGGGAACAGAAAGATCAGCTCGATATCGAACAGAACGAATAACAGCGCTACCAGGAAGAACTTGACCCCGAAACGACCCCGAACGATTCTTGCCGGGTCGTTGCCGCATTCGAACGGCATGTCGTGAACCCGATTGCTGATGCGGGGTCCCAGCCAGCGGTGCAAGGCCAACATGCCGGCCGCCGTCGTCGCCGCTGCAACCGCCATAAGCGCGAGGCCGAAGTAATGCTCCATGATCGAATATCCGGTCAGCTAATTCCTAAGTAGATTACATGAAACCCACAGTCAGGTCCTGTTGCAAACTTGCGGATAAGCCTAGCGGAGCCGCTCCCGGGTGGCAAGGGGGATTATAGCAAACCAACCGTGAAAACGCTTTTCGTCAAACAGCCGCCGCCGAGATGGGTTTCCGAGCTATGTCCGAAGGACCGGCGCCCTGGGCGAGTAAAGCGCCGAAGACCTCTCCGGACGGGCACACGTCCGAACCGGGTTTGCCTTCCTAAAAACGTCGAGCGCCCTCACGAATGTCCGGCATCCCGTCCGAAGTATTTGACGATAGCATCGACCAGGCCGGGGATGGTCGACTCTGAACTCACGCAGACCACTTGCATCCCCAGCCCGCGTGCAGTCGCCTCCGTGACGGGTCCGATGGCCGCAAAGCGGAGCCTGCCGAGGAGTTCATCGTCCGCCACAAGCTCGGCGAAATGCCCGGCGGTCGAGGAGCTGGTTAGGGTGACCAGATCGGGAAGCTGCGAACGTAGAAGCTGCTGTAGTTCCTCCCGGCTGCCCGCCGGTACGACCGTTTCATAGATTGGAACCAGATCTACGGTGGCGCCGAGCCGTTCAAGTTCCGAAGGCAGTAGCTCACGGGCTTTGTGGGCTCTAGGCAGCAGGATCCGCACGCCCTTCAGGTCGGCTCCGTGCCGCCGAAGAAAGACGTCGACGACTCCTTCGGCCTGAAAGACCTCGGGTTGCAATGCGACCTCGCGCCCGTAGTGCCGGACTCGCTCGGCGGTTGCCGGGCCGATGACACAAACCGGGGGAAGCTCCGGTTGTCGCGCCCGCCGATTGTAGCGTTCGAAAAAAAGATCCACTCCATTCGCACTGGTGAAGAGGACCCAATCGTATGAATCGAGGCGGCCAAGTGCGTGATCGAGAGGAGCGGGATCCAGAGGCCTGATGGCAATGGTGGGGATTTCCACGACGGCCGCGCCGGCCTCACGTAGCCTCTGCGACAAAGCGCCGGCCTGTTTCCGACTGCGGGTAACCAGGATCGTTTTCCCTTGTAACGGCTTCGGATTTCGGCTCACGTCTTCTCCTCGAAGAACTGGCGTGCCCCTTGCTCAAGGAACCATGTCGCCAGATCCCGAGCCAAGTCCCCAAGCTTCGACCCCGGCCCGCAGATCTCCCGGCGCAAAAATTTGCCGCCGTCGGGGGAACCCACAAAAGCCGCTAACCGGCCGACTCCGTCCTGGATTTCGGCGAAGGCGCCGAGGGGGAGTTGGCAGCCGCCGCCCAGACCGGCCAGAAAAGTGCGTTCGGCCGATACCGAGGCGTGGGTGTTCGGGCAGTCCAGTGGTCTGACCAGGCTTTTCACCTCCCCGTCGTCTTCCCGCGTCTCCACAGCCAGGGCGCCTTGACCCGGGGCCGGCAACAGCTCTTGCGGCGGGAAGTAGTATTGCGCCTTGTGCTGCAGGCCCAGACGACGAAGACCTGCGCCGGCCAAAACTACGGCATGCAGTCGCTCGGTGTCCAGTTTCCTCAGGCGCGTATCTACGTTACCTCGAATTTCAATAACGTTTAGATCAGGGCGGAGGTGCAACAGCTGTGCCCGCCGTCGCAAAGAGCCCGTGCCGACTCGTGCGGCCGGCGGTAGTTCGTGGAAGTTCTCGATTCCCACCCTGAAGACCAAAGCGTCCCGGGGATCTTCCCGGGCCGGTATCGCGGTTAGGGCGAGGCCCCGGGGCTGATCGGTAGGAAGGTCCTTTAGGCTGTGAATTGCCAGATCGATCTGTCCGGCCAGCAGCGCCTCCTCGATTTCCTTGACGAAAACGCCCTTTGTCCCACCCGGCAGCCGAGACAGGGAAGTGCGTGAGAGCCGGTCCCCCGTCGTCTTGATGACCTGGACGCGAACCTCCAAGTCCCCGTGTATGCGCTGCAAGGCGTCGCGAACCCATGTCGCCTGCGCCAGAGCCAGCTGACTCCCCCGGGTCCCCAGGAGAAGTGTTTTCATTTACGCGGCTTCCTCTCAGGTTCAGGGAGGTCGAAAGCTTCAGCCAGAAACTCCAGAGGATTCACGTGAGGTAGAGAACCCCGACAAGTCTCTTTCATCTGGCTGATTAAGGGATGAGCGACGCGGTGGGCCGTGCGTCTCAGCATCCGCTCCAGTGTCGACCGGTCTTCCGGAGAGAAATGCCCTCCTTCCCGCTCCAGCTCGGCCAAGCAGAGCTCTTCCAGCCGCCGCCGAAGACTCCCGATCAAGGGACCGAGCTCCTGAGTCCGGCTGCAAAGCCGAAAGTTCCGAAGTTCCTCTTCGACGATCCCCTCGGCCAGGTCGGCTTCCTCTTGGCGTCCCTGCAAGTTGTTGTCCGCCACATGTTGCAGATCGTCGATGTCGTACAAAAACACCGTCTCGATCTCATTGACGGCGGGATCGATGTTGCGTGGAACCGTGATGTCGATGAGGAAAATCGGTTCGAAACGTCTGGCTCTAACCACCCGTTCCATCATGCCCGGGTCAATTACGTAACCCGATGCGCCGGTGGAACAGACGACCACGTCGGCTGTGGCGACTTCCTTCTCCAAACGGAGAAAGTCGCCGACTTCGGCTTCGAATCGAGCCGCCAGTTCCTCAGCACGATTACGCGTCCGGTTCGCCACCCGCAGTTGCTCCGCTCCGGCTTTCAATAGGCCGCGAGCCGCCAGCTCCGCCATTTTGCCTGCACCCAGCAAGAGAACGGTGCGACGGCGCAATGAGCCGAAAATCTTTACCGCCAGCTCCACTGCGACCGAGGCGACCGAAACCGAGGAGTGGCCCACCTGGGTCTCGTTCCTCACCCTTTTTGCGACAAAGAGCGAGTGCTGCATGAGCCGCCGGAGGAAGGATCCCGCCGAGCCGAACTCCTCGGAATATCGAAACGCCTCCTTCATCTGGCCAAGGATCTGGGCTTCGCCGATCACCATGGAATCCAAACTGGAAGCGACGCGAAACACGTGTCGAACCAACTCGTCGCCCGTGTAGCGGTACAAATGTCCGTTGAGCGCATCCGGTTCCAGGCCGTGGAACTCCGAGAGAAACCGTTTCAGTTCTGCTCCGTCCGGATCCGGCGTAAGACCGACTCCCAACACCTCCACTCGGTTGCAGGTGGACAGGATCATGGCTTCCCGGGCCCCAAAGCGCCGGCGCAGTTCATCCAGGGCCCGGGGAAGGCTCTCGGCGGAGAAGCTCACCCTCTCCCGGATCTGGATCGGGGCCGTTTTGTGGTTGAGTCCGACCAATACCGATTCCATGACCTTCAGAACTTGTGTAGACCTCCAAAATAGCCGACGCCCAGCAGGGTGAAGAGGATCGACAAGAATCCTGCCAGGCTCATCAGAGCCGCTCGCTTTCCCCGCCAACCGGCGGTCAAGCGTAAGTACAGGAGAATTAGATAGATACCCCATGTGACCGAGGCTGCGATCACCTTCGGATCTCCGTGCCAGCCCTCCTCCCATTGTTGCTCCGCCCAGACGGTACCCACGACAAGGCCGGCGGTCATGAAGAAGAAACCCCACAGAAGAAACCGCTGAAACAGCTCGTCCAAGGTCTGCAAGGATGGGAGGCGGTCGAAAAACGTCTCCAGTCTCTTGCTTTTCAGCTCTTTCTCCTGAAACAGATAGAGCACCGCAGCAACGAAGGCGACGAACAACATCCCATAAGCCAGCAAAAGAAGTGTGCTGTGGAAGTACACCCACGAGCTGCGTAGCATTTCCGGAATGGGAGAGTTCTTGATGAAGACGGTGCTCAACAGAAGAACCGTCACGAGAGGCAACAAAAAAAGCCCCAGGGCCCGAACCCGATAGCGAGCATAGGCGATGAGCAGGCAAAGAGTTACCGCCCAGGCGAAAAAAGCCAGCGAATCTCGCAGACCCACCGGGGGGAAGAATGACTTTTCGACGCCGCGGTATACGAGAAAGAGCGTGTGGAACACGAAAGCCGCCGTCACCACCGCCAGGGCGACCTTTACAAGTGCGATACGCTTGGTAACAAAGGCCGCGGCACTATGGATAACGCCGATGATATAGAGGATCAGGGCCGCCCTAAAGAGGAATTCCCCCATGATCAAGAAACGATTATAGCGAAAGAAGGAAGTGCTCCGTCCCGGAGGGAAAGCGCCTGACATCGAGCGCGGGGTTGTGCAAAAGACGATTTACTGTGACTACCATTGCACTCGGAGAAAGCGGTCAGGCTTGGGTGGGGACTGTTCTGATAACATCCTCGCGGCATGGTGACGGGTGGTGTCGATTGGGTCAGTTTGGGCTTCGGACTTGGCGTCCTTGCCGTTTCCGTGAGCTTGCATGAATCGGCCCATGCGTGGACCGCCGAGCAATTAGGGGATCCTACGGGAAGGTTGCAAGGCCGGGTCACTCTCAATCCACTGGCGCACGTCGATCCGCTGGGTACCATCCTGTTTCCTTTGATCACCTGGATGGTGGCGGGCCTGCTATTCGGCTGGGCCCGGCCGGTTCCGCTCGCTCCCGATCGATTGCGCTCTCCTCGCTGGGGAGGCGCTGTTGTCGCGACTGCGGGGCCGGGTTCGAATCTCTTGCTCGCAGGTTTCCTTCTAGTGCTCTTGCGCGTGGTCGTGGTGGCGTCGGGGGCGGTGGAAGGTCGACTGGTAGAGCTGCTCGAGATCGGTCTGGTTCTGAACGTGGTTCTCGGCGTGTTCAATCTGATTCCGATACCACCCCTGGATGGGAGCTGGATCTTGGAGAGTTTGCTTCCTCGGAGCGTGAGCGGCTGGTTTGCAGTGCTCCGTCCGTACGGTTTTTTCTTGCTTCTCGGGCTTCTTTATACTGACTTGTTCGAGCGCCTGCTCAGCCCGATTCTCTACCTGGTGAGCTGGGCGGTGTATCACTGACCTCGAGTTGTCGACGGGGGGCGATATCCGGTATGACTGAAGGAAACAAGCAGCGTGTTTTCAGTGGAATGCGGCCGACGGGACGCTTGCACCTCGGTCACTTGGTGGGAGCTCTGGCCAACTGGATTCCGATGCAGGATGAATATGACTGTGTCTTCGGCATCGTCGACTGGCACGCTCTGACGTCGGAGTACACCAACGTGGAACTTGTCCACCGCAGTGTCCTCGATATCGGCCTGGATTGGTTGGCCGCGGGTCTGGATCCGTCGAAGTCGACGTTTATGATTCAGTCGCTGGTTCCGGAACACGCCGAGCTGCACTTGTTGTTCTCGATGATCGTTCCAGTCTCTTGGCTGGAGCGGGTCCCAACGTACAAGGAGCAGATGCAGCAGATCAAGGGTCGGGACCTTTCCACTTACGGTTTCCTCGGTTATCCCGTGCTGCAGGCGGCCGACATTCTGGTCTACAAGGGGGAGCTGGTACCGGTCGGTGAAGATCAAGTGTCTCACGTTGAGCTCTGCCGGGAGATCGCACGCCGTTTCAATCAGTTCTACGGACCGGTCTTTCCCGAGCCGCAGGTCAAACTGGCGAAGGCCCCTCGACTGCCCGGTACCGACGGCCGGAAAATGAGCAAGTCTTACGGTAATGAGATCCAGCTGGGGGAGAGCGCCGACAGTATCCGACGGAAGCTGATGCCCATGGTGACGGATCCCGCACGAGTTCGTCGCTCCGACCCCGGCAACCCGAATGTCTGCCCCGTATTCGATTTGCACAAAGTCTTTTCGTCCGGCGAGGATCAAGCCTGGGTTCGTGAAGGCTGTACCAGTGCGGGCATCGGCTGTATTGATTGCAAGAAGCGCCTTTTGGAGAACTTGTTGCCGGTGACCGAACCGATAGCCGAGCGGCGTCGCCGTTGGGAAAGAGATCCCGACGGTGTATGGGAGATCCTGCGAGAGGGGAGTCGGACGGCTCGACAACGTGCCTCAGCCACGCTGGAGGAGGTACGTCAGGTAATGCGGCTAGAGTACTGAAAGCATGACAAGTTCGGAGTACCGGGTACGACTGGAGATTTTCGAAGGACCTTTGGATCTTCTGCTTCACCTCATTCGGACCCAGGAGATCGACATTTACGACATCCCGATCGCCCGGATCACCGAGCAATATCTTGAGTACCTGGAATTGATGCGGGACCTGAACATAACCCTGGCCGGAGAATTCCTCGTGATGGCGGCGACCTTGATTCACATCAAATCTCGGATGCTTTTGCCTGCGGATTCCTGTGGGGGTGAGACGGAGGAGCCGGAGGACCCTCGGACGGAGCTGGTAGAGCGGTTGTTGGAGCATGAACGTTTTAAGACAGCCGCCGGTTTGCTACATGACCGCCATGTGGTGGCGGAATCCTCCTGGGTGCGAGGGGCAAGGGAGTTCGAGGAGGAGGAACAGGAAGCGGTCTCGGCCACCCTTTTCGACTTGGTGCGTGCCTTTCATCGCGTCGTGGAACGCTATCGCCGGAACATTGTTCTAGAGGTGCAACGGGAGGAGGTGACCCTGGAAGAGAAAATGCGGGAGCTCCGGGAACTTCTCTCCCTGAAGCGGGAGCTTCTGTTTTCGTACTTTCTTCAGCGGCCGATCCCCCGACTGCATTTGGTTCTCTTCTTCTTCGCTTTGCTCGAGATGGCTCGACTGCGGGAAGTGCGCCTGCAGCAAACCTCGATGTTTGACGACATTCGGATCGTGGCATGTTGAGCGGAGACCTCCCGAACGAGCTCCTGGCCGTCTTGTTTGCTTCTCCGGAACCCGTCATGTTGGCTCAGCTGGCTGAGGTTTATCCGGATCGGGAACCGGAGGAGCTTCGCTCGGCTATGGAGAATTTGCGTGAGTGGTTCAACGCCGCCCAGGAGGCGATCAGGATAGAACGTGTAGCGGGGGGATACCTTCTGCGGACTTGTCCGCAGCGGCACGAGGCCGTCCGAGCCTACCTGAAGAGTAAACCCTCGGCCCGCCTTTCCCAGGCCGCCCTTGAAACGCTGGCCGTCATCGCCTACAAACAACCCGTCACCCTGCCGGAAATTCTTGAGATCCGCGGGGTGAAAGGAACTTCCGCCATCCAGACCCTTCTGGAGAAGAAACTGATTGAAATCCGCGGTCGCAAGAAGGTGGTGGGCCGCCCTATCCTCTACGGCACCTCGAAAGAGTTCCTGGTTCACTTCGGGTTGAACGACCTTTCCGAACTGCCCTCCCTCGAGGAATTCGAAGAATTGATTCGGGGAACCGGCCTGGAACCGGAAGGCGGCGGCACAAGTGCACCGAATCGCGAAGATCAACCATTTCAGGTGGCAGAGCGGGCAAGCGACAGAAGAGCGCCGCTATCCGAGAGCCCACAGGGCGAGTCGGAAAGCGAGGAGGAATAGAGCCAGTCCCAGGCATCGCATGATCCATCGGTAAGCCGTTCCCCGGAGGAAGTCTCGTCCCCCTGCCACCAGCCAGGCTACGACGATTTTGGACCCCACCAGGCAAGTGTAGAACCCGAGCAAGAAGCACCAAGGCATAACCGGATTTGTACGATGGGAAGCGAGAAGAAGCGGGGCGCCGATGGTGGTCCAATAGAGGTAGGGTTGTGGGTTCAGAAGATTCGCCGCCACGCCTCGCAAGAGGGACCTCGGGTTACGGTCCAAGACTTCGCGGGGAGCTTGAGCCTTCCACGTTTCCCAGCCCAGGTATGCCAAGTATGCGGCTCCGACCAATGCAAGTGTGGTCAGAATCGGCCCATAAGACCCGGCGCGGTGAACGACCCAGACGGCGATGACGATGATGGGCGCGTCGGTGATCAGGGGTGTAAGGGCCACCTTCATGCCTTCCGCCTTGCCCCAACGGAGCGCCTGGGAGATCACCAGGGCAAGCAGCGGCCCCGGAGACAGACCGGCGCTCAGCCCGA
>ERZ795050.2792-NODE-2792-length-18464-cov-8.212233_pt1 | contig 18464 bp, 23 predicted proteins | sample MGYA00375134_ERZ795050 | MGnify/ENA primary metagenome ERZ795050 (study PRJEB30179, sample SAMN05720221) | activated sludge metagenome | isolation source: Anaerobic digester | place: Japan | collected 2015-05-26 ... | reverse complement strand
AACAGTGAGCAGCTGTTTGCCTTTGAAAACATGAACCATCAACTATGATAGCAAATAAAAAAGTGTCCGGCTCAAGGACTTGGTTCATGTTTCTTTTTTCTTGATTTATAATCTCTCTCTACAACATTTTTAAAATATCCTTATTATTATTTTTGTTATTACCTCAATAAAATTATAAAATTTTTCTTTTACCCCTTTAAAACCCCATCTTTAGATTATATCCAGGTGACATGGAAAAAGTTTAGAAAAAACGCAATAAAGGAAATACTGATCCAGGCACAATAACTGCCAGAATCAATATTTCCTCTTCATCTGTTATTCATAACTGATGTACTCTTTTTTCAAGGGAGATTTTTCGTCACAGCATGGACAACGAAATATCCGTTTCCTTCGGCCTGATTTCTTTTCTCCCTGCTCTTCTTTTTGTCTGGGTACTGCTTTTTCCTTGGGTTCTTCGGCTATGAGCGATTCTAAATCTTCCCAAATATTTTCTGACCCCGATAACTCTTTTACCTGATCATTGGTAAGTTTGATTTCCCCCTTGATAATTCTGTTTTTTATCTCCTCACCACATTCAGCTCCGACCCTATCAGCAACTTCAGCCAATTCCCCCGCTCGTTCAATGGTGCTGGAACTGGTTCGATAGAGTTCAGCCAGTTTCTTGCTTGTTTTCATATCAGCAGATTTATCACGTGACCTAACTCCCCCATGCGGCATTTTCATCTCATTGTACATTTTCCCGATGTAATACTTAAACGATTCTGGCCTCATGTTCCGACGATTTTGCTGATTTTTTATTATCCATCTTTTTACATCTTCACGAGTTTCCAGTTCATCTGTCAGATCAACAACTTGGAGAGATTTCTCTTGTCCGTGTTTTTGAGCAATTTCAAAACGCAAGTGGCCGTCGATGATATATCCATCCCATACTACTAACTTTTCACGAAAGCCGCCCTCATTGCGAAAGCTCTCTTCCAATCCTGCCCGCTCTTCGTCTGTGTGCTCAATAATCGCATTTTTAAACTCCTCGTCGATTTTCCACATACTGTCTTCAGACAGGTGCTCATTGTCGAAGTCACTCAGTACGTCTTGCGATGTTTCTTCTGAAAATGTTTGAGGTTCCATGAAGTATCTCCTTTTGTTAAATTTTTATACAAAAGGAATATAAAAACTATAATGATATTGTCCGATAGGTACTCACCGGGTAAGTTATTTTTTTATTCCCGAAGGTTATAGTGATAGGATAATGAGGGCTAATTTTAAACTTTTTTTTGTAATTCTAAATATTTTGCATGAATGTTTTGTATTATATCTTCAATATGTTCATATTCACCATAGTCTAAATCTTTTGCGCTATTGGCAATTGTATTCATTTCATCTCTTTTCAATAATTCCAGCATATCATCAGTGATAATCATATAATGTTTAACAATTGAGGCCCAATTGGCATGCTTTTTGTTCGGTAATTTACTTTTAATAATTTGATTTTCTGCTAATTTTTTACAATAAAACGTGAATGTTTTTTTTGTTTTTAACCAAATAAAATAACTCTCATGATACTGATCTGTTATATTAAAAGGAATATCATTCTCATCATGGAATATACTATTGAATTCCGTTTTAAGCTGTTCTTTATCAATAAATTGAATATTTGAATTCCATAATTGAAAGTGATTATAAATATGCTGCCACTGAATTTTTTCATAATGCGCTTCCCCTTGTTCATTAAAACAGAGAACTTGTTCATCAATATGACCTTCAATCTTCAAGATATATATTAGCTTGACAAGATCGCTTATGGTACCACCCCAATAGAGATAACCTTGATCTTCAATTTTATTTATACCTTTTAATATCACCCTATCACGTTCATGGATTTTCTTTGAATTATTATCCCATAAATATCTTTCTTTGATAATTGAAAGTTTTTCATCATTATTTTTCTTTGCATCTTTAATCCTCTGTTCATATATCGTGTTAATTTCACTGATTAGAAAATTTAATATTTCTTTCGCATTGTCATATTTAATATCTTGTATCCTCGGGCCAAACGAATTTGACATGGTTTTACTAACATTTTCTATATCAATCTGATTTAAAACTTTATATTCTTGTAATATCATTCTTCTTTTAAAATCAATATCATTAGCGGGAAAATATTTATTATTTGTATCAACAAACAATTTTGTTAGAAATTCCAATTTCTCTGATTCATTTAACTCCCCGCTCATCTTTTTAATTCCTTCCTCTGACAAATCTATTTCTTTATCTTTAAATTGGTATTTTTCTAATTCATGAATCATTACCTTAGATGCCTCCGTTATTTTCTAATGGTCAGAATCATATCTTCATTTTGCTGAGTTGTTTTCATTGATCTAATTTTAACCAATCCATTCTTTTATTTCAAGTTTATTTTTATAATTTAACCATTCTCCGAGTGAGTACCAACAGGCACATTGAGATGGCTGTATTATTTTATATTTATAGATTTTCGCCTCTAATAAATTTATAAATTAAAAGGAGCAGCAGTATGAATAAATTCAAAATGTTAGATTCACGATCCTCGATTTGGGAAATCCCGTGTGAGTCGCTCATCGAAATGCCCGAATTTTATAAATGGCTCAGGAGTCATCCTGCGAAGTTATTTGAAACGCTCATCATGCCGGCAAATGGAATCCAGGATGAACTCTCTCGCCTCATCAGCATGTATACTCAAAATGATGAATAAATTCCACCAGCATTCATTTGCACGAGATGGGCCAGAATAAAATCAAATCCCGATCTGAGGATTTGCTTGGTCTGACGAGTTAAACCATGAAACTCACTTAATAACAACTAATCTAATAAGGAGCAAATAACATGATACGTTTTATAAATAGAAAACTGGAAAACATAAAGATGCTTCCTAAGAATCCACTACTATTCAATCTAATAATGTATTTGTTTTTTAAGGAATATGCCGCAAGTAATACCACTTTAACGTTTTCGACTTTTAAATACTTAATGCTTTCTCCTTGGCACCACATATCGCACAACAGTGACGCAAAGTATTGTTGCATCATTGAAAAGCCGGGTGGAAAGAATGATTTCGTAGATTTGCTAAAATTCTATAATAAATTATACTTAAACACAAAAATGAAAGATGGGAATTCTTTTTCACCAATATTATTGATTAGTTATATTGCGCGAGTAAAAAGACCAACATTTTCAAGAATATTACTCCACACCTACCTGATAAATATATCAAATGTAGTGCTCAATCATGTTTCAATGCATCTTAATGATCATGGCAAACTCATCATAGATGAGACTCAAGAAGTACTTCCAAAAGGTGAATTTAATCCAACATCAATAGCTCCCGAGAAACATTGGAGACCAGGTTTTAGTTACGTGTTTTATGATGGTGAATTGGCACCTGAAATTCACTCGCTGTTACTCGGCAGGAATACAACTACGGGCCATAACAGTTTTCGCGATTATAAATTGGTTATATAAAAGGAGGAACCACATGGCCCATATAGGATTAGAACTGAAATGTCGTGAATGTGGCGGGAGTCTTACTTACCGTCAGGAGTTTTACCTTATTTTCAAATACGACAAGGAAGATGACGAGCATGTGTGGATTATCCCTGAGCATGTACTTTGTAGCCCTTGCGCAGAAGAATATGCTTACGCCCATGGAGCTGTCCATCTGTTAGAACAAGCATCTTTCGGATTAAAATAACACAACAGCTATCAGGCAGGGACGCTGCCCCTGTCTGATACATTTAAGAGGTAATATATATGCAAAACACAACTAAAGATCTGAATGAGAAACCCTTTATCCATAACCAGTTGTCAGTTTTTGGCAAGAGCTATCGCATCAAGGCGCTCTTCTACTACCTGTATCGAATTGGCCTATCAAAGCTTAAAATATGGGAATTTGAATTCGAACATGAATTCCATATCCGCTTTGATTCACTTGGCTCACATCCAACCGCGAATTTAATTCAGAGTTCGATGATTTTTGATGATCTAACATTCTTGCTATATTGGCAAAGCGGCAACTCCCCGTCAGAAATCTGGAATGGTATTTGGTTTAAACATGCTCAAGTAATAGCTCGCGAAGAGCGGGTATTCGAAAATAATTCCGCAAAGGAGGACCAGCATGTCAGGTAAAAAGCAATGCGAAGTCTGCGGCTCATTTAAAAAAAGTGATACGATGCGACTTTTTATAATCGATAAGCATACCAATCCATACAATCCCAATCGCTACACTATTCATTCGATATGCGGATTATGCGATCAAGTATTGAGCATACGTATTACAGAAGAAATGGCGCAACGATTTTTCTGCTCCAACGATAAAGTCAACCTATGGACTGAATTCCCGCTGAATCGTGATATTGAACAGAATTATGAATTCATGAATAATGGGATAAATAAATGTAATAACCATCGGGAACAACAGAAATGACAATTGGCCTCATTACATCTCGGAGGCTTAAATAACATTAAGGAGAATTACCATGGCAGTAGCAGTTAATTTCGAAATTTTAATTATGAACAGTAAGGATTATAACTTTCATGCAAAAGAAACTCTGGGTGAATACTTTATGAAAGATATGCATTATACTGTCTTGTTTACTGGTTGTCCGATACGATTTGTTGATAAATTTGAATTCACTGTTGTTGATTACTCAACAAATGTTGAAAACAATGCGAATAAGAATCTCAAGTACCTTGGCAAACACATTCCTCTTCCCGAGAATATCAACACATATGCCATTTTACGTTTTGAGGCTCAAAGAGTTGGCATAGAAAAATGTTATAATTATGCGCGACGAGTTGTAGATAGATTCCCGCAATATAAAGCATTCATATTTTATCAATATGAAGACACTGGTGAATGGTGGATAGATAGATATATGGATGGGCATTTAAAGCAATTGAAAAGCCACACACTCAATAACAAAATTCTTATGATATCGAATTCCCCCCAGAAATGGCTATTAAAGGCTATAGGCGGCTCTTTGAAAAAGAAAACTAATAAGTCGATAATTTCAAAAAAATCAAAGAAAAACAAACGCTGATTAAGAGGGTTACCACCCCTTAATAATATTTATCTGGAGGTTGCCTATGATAAAAAGCCCGACAATGATTTAATTCTTAACAAGGTGGCACCTTGTCTTGTTTTGATATTTCATTGTCTTTATTTTAAGCGGCGGGCTCCAACCTTAAAGATCCATAATCGCATGTCACAAGACAATCATACTGCCCGCCTGCTTAATTTAAAAAAGTAGTTCGTCACATCTGCGAAAAAAATGTGGCTAAATTTATAAAAACTAAAAGGTATGACAATGGAAAAAGTACCATCTCTCTTAAAATCTTTCTACGATGCGGTGTATATCAACTCCGTAATGTTCCGACTCTTTATTCGAATAAAGATGTACCGGTTGTTTACATTTAAAGCTTTCAAGTATTACGTAGCAGAGGCCCCCATTCACCTATCACACTATAACCAAGCAAAGCATTGTTGCTCTGTTTTATATAATAAGGGGGAAGAGTTTTACATCAAGCTTAGGCGTATTAACAAAATATTAAATTTATGTCCGAATTTTCAAGGGTTTGGAATAGTTTCCCCCCTGTTACATGCGATACATTATGCGTGTAATGCAGCATCAATGCTTTCTGAAATTTGTTTCATTTCGTATTTGGATAACGGAGAGAATGTAGATGCAAGTCATGTTTGTATTACTGTTAATCGTCGGTTAAAGGTAGTAATATCAGAATATATTTCAACCATACCAAGCGCCGATTTTGATGAAACTGTATTTGCGCCGAAGAAATGCTGGGATACAGGCTTTTTCCTTAATAAGAATAAGAAAGAGGAGTGGGTCCCATTCGAGAATATTAAGGATTTTGCCGGCATTAAAAATAAAGTAGCTGTGTAATGACTCAAGTAAAGGAAAGCCATTTAACGAAGGACCAGAATAATCCTGGTCCTTTTTTTTCAATAGTGACATCCTGCCCCTCCTGTCAATTCCACCCAGCCAGTATCAACCTATCCTGCCCATTTCAGAATGCCACAGAAGCGTTCCTATGCATCCTGGAGCCGCTTCTATAAGCAATCCTAAACCATAATCCGGCTATGATTTCCAATAATATTCCAGTTTTCCAATGTACGATTTAACATAACGGCTGTTTAATGACTTATTATCAATGATAAAGGTATCGAAATGCTCAAGCCCGCATTCCCTATAGGCAAAATATATTTAACCAGAGGCGTTAATGATAAGATCGCTGAGGATGTTACCTTTGCCGCCTTCGTCCTCAAATCTATTCAACGCCATTGCACCAAAGATTGGGGTGATCTAACTCCTGATGATAAACAAGCCAATGATATAGCATTACTCGAAGGAACAAGAATCCTCTCCGCCTATATTATAGGGAAGTATAAAATCTGGATCATCACTGAGGCTGACAGAACCACCACGACAATACTATTCCCTGATGAGTATTGAGCTCTATGATTATCCGGGAGATGAAAATTCGGTATAAGACCCACAAATATAAAATCCATAAAATCGACTCACCAAGCGCAGTAATAGAAATCTCACATAAGATATTGAAGAACCAAACTCAGGAAATGTTCATTGCCTTTTGCCTGGATTCCCAGAACCAGGTTGTCGGTTATCACATCTGCACAATTGGGACAGTGAATGAATCTATCGTCCATCCTCGTGAAGTATTTAAAGCCGCAATATTAAGCAATGCCACCGCAATCATACTGGTTCACAATCACCCTTCTGGATCATTAAACCCATCAAGGGAAGATGAACATACCTGCGAACGGCTGAAAGAGGCTGGGAAGATTATTGGGATTCCTGTCCTTGATTTCTTGATCATTGGTGGAAAAGGGTATTGTTCATTTAAGGAAATGGGGAAGATTTAATTGATATTCATATTTTACTACTTTATACAAAATTGATTGACAAAATGATTTAATAAATACAGTTTTTTTCAACACATTCAATAAATAAAAATAAAAACTTGTAACCACTTATCGTTTATATAAATAGGCACGCATTTGGCTAATGATAAAACTACATCTGATAATGATCAAAAATTAAAAGATGATATTTTAGCTGCTAAAAATTCAGCATATCAGGAATTTAGTAAATTGTATTCAAAATTGATTTATAGATTTTGCTTTAGCTCCAGCCAAAACCATGATGATGCTTTAGAACTATTAAATGATATTCTTTTGAAACTATTCAGTAAAATAGAAAAATATGATAGTAAAAAAGGATCACTTAAAAGTTGGGTTATAAAAGTAACAAAAAATCATTTACGGGATGACCACAGAACAAAAATCAATTCAATTACGGAAATTAGTATTGATGATAATTATGCAGATAAATCACCCGAAATTGACAATTTAGATGATGAAGTAATAGATGAACAGGAATTACTTGAAAAAAAAGACTTAATCCGGGATTGCTTGCAATCAGCTTTAGAATCTTTAAGTGAAAGAGATCAACAAATATTAAAACTTAGAGCTGATGGATTTGAGAATAAGGAAATAGCTGAACTACTTAAAATAAAAGTAAATGTCGTAAAAACAGCTTATTCACGCGGAGTGAAAAAATTTAAGGAATTGTATTCCAGTGAAAAGAAAAATAAATCAGAGTTAATAAATTAAGAATTATTTGGACTACTATATGAAAAAAAGTGGCCTTACATTTGAAAATATTTTTTTAGACTCAATTCGAAATAATACAATAAAAACGCCAGCAACAGAGAATTTAGAGTTTACTCAAGATCAGCTTGATAAAATAAATGTTACCATTAAAAAAGCAATTGATTATCGCTTACTTAAAAACAAGGCAGCCACCGTGAGCAAGAATAAGTCATTTGCTGCTTATATTTTAAGTGTAAGGGAAATCTCTTCATTTACTCTTCCAAAGATGGCAAAACTTCTTAATATTGAAGAAACTATATATAACAATATTGAAAAAGGTACATTCCATATATCAGCACTCTCAATCGACTCAATTGTAAATATTCTAATAACATTAAATCTTAAATTAAAAGATTTTATTGCAATCTTGACCAATGATGCAATTGTAGTTAATGATGGGATGAAAGGATTAAAAGCTGTTGCGAGATCTCCCCATAAAGTCGGATCAGATGACAGAGGCAAACATATCTCTCTTGGAATTGATGCTGTAATGAAAGAGTTATCGAAGAAAAATAATAACTATAAAATAAATACTGATCAATACAAAGATTTAATTCAACAGATTGAGAAATCATTAACTGAATTGAATGAATTAGATTTACTTAAATAATATTCCCATGTGATCTTTGATTCTTATACTGACAACTTCTTGGCTCACTTGAAAAATCTTTGATAATGTCGGTATATCTTGATTTTTCTTGAATTCTGACTTTAACATATTTAAAGGAACAAGCAACTCCCCTGCAAAGATATTTGCCTCTTTTTCAAAAATATCCTCTAACTTATGATGATCATCCTTATCAGGAGGATTATCAATAGTAAATGGTATTTTATAATAGTTTACATCATGATTCATCAATTTATGTCCTAACTCATGCGCTAAAGAGAATTTTTTCCTATGGAGATGGTGATTTTTATTAACAGCAGCATAAGATACCCCATTGTTATAGACAAACAAGGCATCTAATTTCTCAGGAAAACTTTCAACCTCTAAATATTGAAAGCCATACCCTTCCAGAATACTATGTAAATTTATAGGTGGTTGTATTATTGAATATTTCTTTATGACTTCGCGAGCCATTTTTCTGGCATATCCAACTCTTTTATCTTCAAGCATAATACCCCCCCTTTGTAACCGGTTTTCGTTATATAAGGTAGAATGACGTATGTCAAATTCAATTTTTATGGAGATCGTTATGGCTACAAACAAACCTTATGGAGATAACCAAAGGAAAGGGGCGGTTAAAGATCGTTCACAAACTTTTAATCCTAAAACTGATAAATGGGTAAAACGCGATACAAATACTGGCCGTTTTATTGATCAAAAAGCCGATCCCGCGCCATTTAAAGGTGTAAGAAAAGAAAAATGAATAAAGTAAATTCCACATTTGAGGAAGCTTAATTGAAACCCAATGAAGTCAGAAGTATAAAGAGAGAAGTAGAGAGAGAATTATGGGCTCGTGCTGCGGGGCGATGCCAATTCAATGGATGTAACAAGCCACTTTATAAATCTCCAATAACACAAGAAAGGGTTAATATATCCGAAAAGGCACATATTTACTCATTTTCAAAAGATGGTCCACGTGGATGGGGGCGGTTTGCAAAAAATAAAAAATCGATCAACGATATAGAAAATTTAATTCTCATGTGCCATGATTGCCACAGAACCATTGATCAAGATATAAATGGTGAAAAGTATTCAGCCAAATTACTTCAGCAATGGAAAAAAGAGCATGAAAGGCGAGTAAGGATTGTAACGGGAATATCCTCAAATATGAAATCTCATGTCATCTTTTACGGCGCAAATATTGGTGATGAAAAATCCCCGATACAGAAAAACGATGCTTTTGAAGCTATGTTCCCCATTAAATTCCCCCAAGATGAACATCCTATAGAATTATCGATGAAATGCGAACATGATGATTCAAATCCAGATTACTGGACAACTGAGACAAATAATCTTAAGAATCTATTTAAGTTACAGTTAATACCAAGAATTCAAGATAATGATCCCGCACATTTTTCAATCTTCGCACTTGCTCCCCAACCACTACTTATTCAGTTAGGGGCTTTATTCACTGATAAAATTGATGTTGAAACATATCAATTACACAGAGAGCCAAAGACTTGGAAGTGGCAAAATTACCCAGATGAATTTAAATTCATTATACATAAACCACAAAACTTCAATAATCCTCCTGTCCTCATTGTTTCATTGAGTGATTTTGTTGATTATAAACGTATTTACTCAGTTCTCGGAGGAAATGTAAGCATATGGGAATTAACAACCAAAGAACCTCATAATGATTGTATAAAATCACAAGCCCAATTATCAATGTTTAGGACAGAAATGAGAAAATTGATCATTGATATAAAGCAACAACATGGCAATACAACCCCTTTAACCATATTCCCGGTAATGCCGATTTCATGTGCTATAGAATTGGGTAGAGTTCGTATGCCTAAAGCAGATATGTCATGGGTTATCTATGATCAAAATCATAAAGAAGGAAAATTTATTAAAGCATTAACAATATCAGGAGACCGCAATGAATGATGGAAACGCAACAATACTCGATGAAATGATTTCAAATTTAGAACTTCCCGACTCTGCATATGAAAAAGCAAATTCCAGATATGAAGATATTGGAGACTGGCTTGGCCGTGCTGATTCTAAATGCCATAGTAATGGCCCACATATTTTTCCTCAAGGTTCATTTCGTTTAGGCACTGCGATCCGACCGCTTGATGAAGATGAAGAATATGATCTGGATTTAGTATGTAATTTAGAAAATGGAATAACCAAGATTTCACATACTCAACTTCAGCTAAAGACCTTAGTGGGTTATGAAATTGAACAATACCGCATCACAAGAGGCATCAAATCCCCTTTGGATGAAAAACATCGTTGTTGGCGATTGGAATATCAAGACGATTTAAGTTTTCATATAGATATTGTACCGTGCATCCCAGGCAACAATGATATGAAATTCCACTTAAGAGAAGCAATATTAAAGGCTGGTACTTCTGAAAACCTCGCTGATAAGCTATCAAAATATGCTGTGTCAATAACTGACAATCAGTATTCCACATATAATTTGATATCTGATGACTGGCAAATAAGTAATCCAGAAGGCTACGCTAAATGGTTCGAATCCCGAATGAAATTATCATCACAGCTTCTTTCTGAACGTACTTTATTGCTCAAGGCAGCAACTATTGATGATTTACCATATTATAAATGGAAAACGCCATTACAAAGATGTATTCAACTATTAAAACGCCATCGGGATCAAATGTTCAAGGATTTCCCGGATGTTAAACCAATATCGGCAATAATTACGACATTAGCGGCAAAAGCTTACAAGGGTGAATCAAATATTGCTTCAACTCTTCAATCTATATTATTGCAGATGGATCAACTTATAAACAATAGTATACCAATGATTCCAAATCCGGTTAACCCAGAAGAGGATTTTGCTGATAAATGGTCCATGCCACAATACAATCATTTGCAGCTTCAACATAACTTTCGGTTATGGCTTACTCAAGCAAGAGCAGATTTTAAAGTTCTATTATCCTCAAATAATGCATCAACAATTATGGAACTCACTAAAAGTAAGTTTGAATTAAATCTTAATGAATCCAAAGTTATTAAAGCATTCGGATTAACATCAATGGGGCAACATCATTCTCCAAAAATAATAACAAACGAAGTAAAACCATGGCGAGGAATTATATAATTGCAGTCAGAAAACGATTATGGTTTATCCCAATTTTTATATGAAAATCCAGGAATGTCCCTGGTGCCCACAAATGATATAAATATATCAATCCGTGGAACATATGAATTATATGCTAAATATAATGGTGGCGATGAATTATCCGATACTTATCATTTATTGATAGTTCTTGATAAAAGATTTCCACGAGAATTACCTATTGTATATGAAAATGATGATAAAATTCAGAGAACCATTGATAACCACAAATATGACGATGGGAGTCTATGTTTGGGTTCCCCCCTCAGATTAAAGCATATATTATCTGAAAATCCTAATCTTGCAATTTTTTTAAATAAGTGTTTAGATCCATTTCTATATGCACATTCTTATAAAAATCAATATGGCAAAGATTTTATTTTAGGGCAATTAAATCATGGGTCACCGGGAACAATTGAGGACTACCTTGATTTATTCAACTTATCTGAAAAAAAACAAGTATCTAATGCTCTTAGATTATTAGGAATGAGAAAACGAAGAGCAAACAAACATATTTGTCCTTGTGGTTGCGGCATTAGATATGGAAAATGCAAATATCGTTTTCATCTTGAAAAATATAGATTTGCTGCAAAGAGATTGTGGTTTAGGGAGCATTTAGTTTCTTTAAACCAATAAATCATCATTCAATAATATTTTAACACCCTCCTCCCTGTGTCTATAAAACCTTGCGATAAGATCACTTAATAGCTCTTTTGTGTACTGCATTTTTTCCATTCAGGTTTAATCTTTCCGGTGTTCACTTAATTTCCTTTTTGGTATATTCTGCTCATGAACTACCAAGTAGAATTAACACTAAAATATAAACTGGAATTAGTTGATAACTCTCTCTACAATGTCTATATCAAACAATTCAATGAATTCCTTGATCATAGACCAGTGACATTTGATATCATTAAAGACTATCTCAAAGAGTCAAAGAAACATTTCAAACCATCAACAGTTGCTTGCATCAAGGCCGCTTTGAAGAAGTCAGTGAAGAAGTCATTTGGTAAACAATCCCGTGATGTGATCTTTCTGGCTGCTCTTGACATTAGCTTCAATGCAATTAAAGTTGGGACTACTGATAAAAAGATATATCAGGAAAAAGTATTATCACCATCAGAAATTGAAAAACTGAAAAACGCTTTATCACCTCGGCTTGCTTTGATAGTTCATATATTATCTGTCACGGGACTTCGGGTATCAGAACTTATCGGAATTAAGCTATCAAATTGTAAAGGCGATAATGGGACAGTATTTATTGATATTATTGGGAAAGGGACGAAACAAAGACGGGTTTTTATCACCAGAGAACTATTTGAAAAGGTAAGAAATGAATTTAAGGGGAAGTGCTATTTATTTGAGACTTTTAATCATAAACCATTTTCCCGATGCTATATATGGCGTGAATTAAAGAAAGTTGGTGAAAAGGTATTAGGGAAAAGCATCTCTCCTCATACTTTGAGGCATTCATTCTGTACTAATATGTTATTGGTGAAAAATAAGTCATTAAAGGCTGTTAGTAATTATGTGGGGCATAGCTCGACTTCAATCACTGCGGATATGTACATCCATGATCAATTGATGCCGGATGACGTGTTTGAGGATAAATTTTAATTTGCCTATTAAGATTATAGACTTACCTTAACATTAATTAATTCCAAAGAAGAAATGAGATGTTTACGATCTGCTTCATTTATAGTTTTTCCCATTAAGGCAAGTCTTAATAATATGTGAGGTTTTTTACCTTTTATTTTTAATCCAGGAGATTTTTCAGTGAATTCAAGTGCTTTTCTTAAGGCAGTTTCCCATTTTAATAATGTACCTTCTGCAATCACAACCACTTCGCCATTGTCCAGTCGATGAAGAGAAATTCTTTTTGTTTTGCAATCTTCAATGGGGATAGAACGTTGTTTAAATATATCATGAATTATTTTTTTCACATCTTTTGATAATTCCTCAGAGATTTTATCTTTTGAATATCTATTTAGTATTGCATCTTTAACATAGGTTTTAATTTCTGCTTTAGTCATATATTGTGATAGAATATCACCAACTTCAGGATCTTTGACAAGATTTTCCATGAAAATACTATTTTCAGGTCTACCCTTTTTTAAATAGCCATGTTCATCTGCCTTTTTATAAACAACTTCTTTCACTGATATTTGTATATCTCTTGGAACCTTACCCATACTAATAATCCTTAGGAAAAATAAGTTTTTCACCCTCATCAACTTCGCTCAAGTCTGTTACATCTTTAAGCCATTCATTAATAAACCCTTTCGCTTTTTGATCACTAAATTTAACTACACCCTTTTTAAGATACAAATTCTCAAGTTCTTCTCCCCGGCGCTTTGCTTCATTATCCATATCTACAAGTTCCGCCATCCTTCTAATATCGGAAACAAAATCCAAAACTATGACTTTGTCTTTATCTGATGCAATTCTTAAACCACGTCCAAGTTGTTGAATAAAAATTCGTCTTGAATGCGTGGCTCGTAAAAAAACAAGAAGATTTACATCCGGCACATCGATTCCTTCATTCATTACATCCACAGCTGTAACTGCTGATAAATTACCCCCAGAGAAAGCAAGAAGTCTTTTCCTTCTTTCTACACGGTCCACACCGGAAAGAGGTTGGCATGGAATACCCTTTGCACTAAGCATAGATGCAAATCTTTTTGCATGCTCTATTGATGGCGTGAATATTGCTATTTTAGGTATTTTAATTTCATTTGCGGCTTTGACTATTTCAGCAGTTATTGCTTCATCCCTTTGCGGTATGAATAGTTTTTTATTTAAGTCTCTAATGGAGAGTCTCTTTTTTGATAATTGAGGGATAATTTTCCAATCAATATTGTCACAATATAAACGATAATCTACTTCTGCAAGAAAACCCATTGCCATCCCATCAATCAATGAGACTCTTGCTATTGGTTCCCCAAATAAATCATCTATTTTTTTCCCATCGCCACGCCAAGGTGTTGCAGTCATGCCGACAAGAAACTGTGGCTTTAAATGTTCCACGCATGATTTAAATCCATGAGACATGGCATGATGTGCCTCATCTACAATTACAATATCAAAACCACCTGATTCAATGCCTCCAAGATAACCAATAAGACTTTGATATAAGCCAAAATTCACACCTTCATATAACAATGGTGGCAATCCTTCGAAAAAATATCTGGTTGGAATGTTTTTTGTAATATGGGGCCAAAAACTTTGCTCAAGTTGAAGTGCTAAATCTTGCGCATGGCATAAAACAAGAATTTTTTTCAAACCCTTATTCCATAGCGATAGTGCTATTTCAGCAGCAATAACTGTTTTTCCAAGCCCCGTAGCAACTATATATTGAACTTTCTTGCCACCCTGATTAAAAATATTTATTGACTTATTGATAATTTCTTCTTGATAAGGCCTGAGTGATTTTACTCCATTATGTTTTTCTGGCCATTTATCTATAAGATTCTTTAAAAAAGCACCATTCCATAATCTTACATCGAAACCGGCATTTATCAATTCATCTCGACGCTTATAAACAATATTTGCAAAATCACCATTTGTTGCTAAAGCTGCTATCTGTGCTCCATATATTGATTGTGCCTGCATGACCTCGTCAATACCAGCCCTTCCAATATAATTACCACCAGTAATTGATTTTACTTGTACAACCCACGATTTGGGACTACCCTCATTTTCGCTTCTTACTCCAACAATATCAGCACCCATATCACCGGATCTGCCAATTAATGAAACATCCTTCCAACCGCAATGTCCCATCATCCTTGCAACGGCTCGTTCAAGGGCTCTCCAATCTGTACCCTTCATAAGATCTTCAGTGAAAAAATTCATTCAGCAATTTCCTGGGTTAAAAAACTTATACTATGTGAGCATCTAATTAATTCATCCTTGGCTCTATTCATTATTGAATTGCTTCCAGTTTGGCTAATTACCCATAAAGCATCTTTTAAAAAAGAAATAATTCTATCTTTCGACTCATTTCTTGCTCTTTCAGTTGCTTGACTATCTGTTAGTTGCAAATTATTATATGGCGCTATGAAAACTTTCCCATCAAACAAATCACCTGGAAAATTATCGACCAGCCTCAATATAGTTCTATAAGGTACATACTGTAACGCCGAAAAACCTTCATCGTTCATTGATTGGAAAGGAATGATCAATCCACCATTTGACAACATGGTGGTAACGGTTTCCTCAACATCACCACTTGACTCATGAATACATTTAAGAACATCCTTTTTTTTAGATTTAAGACTTTCCAACATCTTTTCTCTCAACTTGTCAAATACAACAGCGGCTTTTTCTTGTAAGCCAGCCTTGTCTATTCTAAAATCTTGCAATTTATGTTGTAGAATATTTCCAAATACTAACCCAATATCAGCAAGTGCATCTCTTGCCTTGAATTTCTCAGCAAGATATATAGAAAGCATTAACCTTGGATTAATAGGGAATTGTGCGAGTATTTGATGCCTCGGATTGAATAAGAAATCACAATCAACTCCATCTGCAAAAAACATGCATGGAACACTTTCCCCTTTCAACATTAATGTTCCAGAAGTCAACTCCCAAACTTTTATATTTAACGGTGGAGCGCTCCCATAAGTATAAGGTCCCGACCAGGATTCAAGGTTTTTCGAGGCTTTGATCAAATCATCGAGTTTTGATGTTATCTGTTTTTTAAAATTATCAGTATCGGCTGCCGTCTTGTTATCCTTATTTGCATCTGCTGGCTTTGTTATTACAGAACCGGCATCTGTTGGTCCATATGCATCAGGATCATCGGACGGAGTGTCACCCTCATCGACTACTGGTGCGGCTGATGCTCCTGACGTTGCTCTTAACCGATCCGCTTCTTGTGCAGCCTCCCACCATTTATCATCAGCAATATATCCGGGTTCATTTTTTTTAAAACATTCATAAAACTCTTTCGCGATATTTCTATCGACGAATAGACATTTTGTTCCTTGTTCTGGTCTCCTATAAGCACTTGCGAGTATCCCAAGTGGCGATATATTTGCATCATTATACCCCATAGCCTTTCTGAGATTTGGAAGAATAGGTCCAACTCCCCGAACCGCCTCTACTGTTTCATTCCAAGACATATCTGTTTTATCAAAATCATTTTTTTGATATGTTGGGAGAAGGTAGTCAACATGCAACTCCCCAACGATCCTTCCTCCAACCGTGCTCCCAAGTTCAACGGGATACTCAAGTGTTGATGTGCCGGTCATTGGATTTTCATAAGAGAATAATTGCTTGTTACCAATTAATATTTTTCTTCCATTTCTAACAAAATCAATACCGAAGTCATTGGGGTCGGAGAACCTTTGAATTCCAATCCAACCTTTCAATCGCTTTCTTCTTTCGATAATATTTGCGGGGAAGTTCCCATTTTTTTTAATTTCTTCTTTAAGTCCATCCTCTTCATCTCTACTTAAATATGTGTTTCTTTCAATATCAAAAAAAGCATTTCCAAGGTCTCTATCTATATCAATAACCGCATTTATTTTTTTTCCATTTCGAGTAACATATCTTGTTTTTCCCCAAACACAATGTCTTTTGGGTGATAGTTTTTTATTTTGGATATAAATTTCCACACTAATCTGATCAAGAAGTGGCGCATATATGTTTTCGAGTTGTCTGCGTATTTGAGTTTCATGATCCCTTAATTGGCAATAAGTTTCTCCTCTCAGCTTTGATACAATAATTTTCGTTCCATGTTCATTTTTTGATTTCTTTTTTTCTTTTATAACTTTTGCCGAAAAACTTTTTGAATTAATTAAATCCGTAAAATCAATTTCCACCCCAACCCATTCATTATTATTAATTTTGCTCGATAAGAGTTTTGTGTTTTCACCAAGTCTTGCAGTCGCAATATTAAACCCCATGCCAAATAAACCAAGATTGCTTACTGGATCATTACTCGTATAACCAGCTCTTACAGCATTTTGAATTTGTTCTATGCCCATGCCAGGACCAGTATCTAATATTTCTATTGTTCTATCTGGAGTAGCCACGTCCCCAGACCAAGTAACGCTAATTTTTTTTTCATCTATTTGCATATTAGCCCGCTCGGCCTCAGCAAAGGCATCAACCGAATTGTCAATTAGTTCTGCTATGCATTGCCACGGTTGAAATGGAATCTCGCCCAATGTTCTTAATATTCTTGGGGTAGGTGTTATATCCAATGTATTTTTTTCCATGCATCTTACTCCTAATATCATTTACTCAGATAATCTGCAACCGCCTTCGCAACTTGATACGCCAATATTGGCGGTACTGCATTGCCAATCTGCATAATATTTGTTGTCGCAGAATGCGGAAATATGAAATTGTCTGGAAATGTTTGCAATCTCGCACATTCACGAACCGTTAATCTTCTATTTAAAGAGTAATGGAATTGGACTCTTGACTTTGCATTTGCCCTTATTGTGTAAGATGGCATGCCAGCTTTGTTTTTTTCATCCCCCTGGCCATTACCTTTTTTGGCTTTTGAAGCCTTGAAGTATTGACTTTGATTGGGAATGCTTTCATCAAGAATATTTTTTAAATCTCCTATCGCCCAATCAATGCTCCTATATTTCCCTTCATGAGTAGGATCGGGTTTTTGGGGTTCACCAACCAAGTCTTCCCTTACGCCAACAAAAAACAATCTTGTTCTATTTTGTGGCACGCCATAATCCGGCGCATATAATTTCCATATTGTAAAATTATAACCAGCGTCTTCCATATCCTTTTTAATAACTTGTATTACTTTTCCTTTGCCAATTTTTTCAAGATGTGGAACATTTTCAGCCAATACAATTCGGGGTTTATGCTCCATCATATATTTTATCATTGTTTTATAAAGCCTTCCTCTATCCGTAGTTAATCCTGCTTTTGGTCCGCAAGAGGAGAAATCTGGTCACGCCCAACTGAGTGTGTAAAATGAATGCTTGAAAAAAGCATGGTACGCC
>ERZ795050.2791-NODE-2791-length-18474-cov-4.100928_pt1 | contig 18474 bp, 16 predicted proteins | sample MGYA00375134_ERZ795050 | MGnify/ENA primary metagenome ERZ795050 (study PRJEB30179, sample SAMN05720221) | activated sludge metagenome | isolation source: Anaerobic digester | place: Japan | collected 2015-05-26 ... | reverse complement strand
TATATGACAGCTTCTAAAAAATATACAAAAATAAGAATATTTTATTTACCGACCCCACATACAATTTGAATACTAACACGCGTCCCCAACATCGAAATTTATCAACAAAAAAACACCCTTGTATAATCTTTCAATTTTTGTGGATATCTTTTCGTTTTTGTGTTGAATATTCAGTAAAAGTCTGATAATATAATTAATGCCTGTTGATAACTCACAAATTATCAACAGGAGAATGTTGATAATTTATACACTTTTTCTTTTACTATATTTATATTTAATTATTACCATTACATTGTATGACGTTTTTTTTAAAATTATACTAAATAATTTTATATGTGCTTAAATTACCTTAATTTTGTCTAAAATTTTGTATATGTGCTGTTTAAACCAACGATAAATATGATAAAACACTATAGAAAAAATTGCTATTAAAATACGGTTTAATAGCAAACTACTTTTTTATTATTTATTTTTTTATATTCTTGGAGGGAATTATGAGTATCCAATTAAATGAGATGTGGTTTAAAATTTTAGGATTATTAAAAAACGAACTCACAGAAATCAGCTACAACACCTGGATTAAAACCATCGATCCGTTATCAATAGAATTAAACACAATTAATTTGGCTGTTCCTGCTGAGTTTAACAAGGGTATCCTTGAATCTAGATATCAGGCATTAATAAAAAACGCTATTAAACAGGTTACCTTTAAAGAATATGAAGTTAAATTTGTTGTTCCATCTCAAGATAATATGGAAAAGTTTAAGAAGCAAGCTGAAAAAGCAAACAATGAAGATGCAACCGTATCAATTCTTAATCCCAAATATACCTTTGATACCTTTGTAATCGGAAACAGTAACAGATTCGCACATGCTGCAGCCTTAGCGGTAGCAGAAGCTCCGGCAAAAGCATACAACCCTTTATTTATATATGGAGGTGTAGGTCTTGGAAAAACCCACCTTATGCATGCCATCGGGCATTACATATTAAACCAAAATTCTTATCAAAGGGTATTGTATGTATCCTCGGAAAAGTTTACTAACGAACTTATAAATGCAATTAAAGACAATAAAAATGAGGAATTCAGATTAAAATACAGAAACATTGATGTTCTCCTTGTAGACGATATCCAGTTTATTGCAGGAAAAGAAAGAACTGAGGAGGAGTTTTTCCATACATTTAATGCTCTATATGAAGCAAACAAACAAATAATTATTTCCAGCGATAAGCCTCCCAAGGAAATTACCTCTCTGGAGGATCGTTTAAGATCAAGGTTTGAGTGGGGTTTAACCGCGGATATGCAGGCACCGGATTTAGAAACAAGGATAGCTATATTGAGAAAAAAGGCACAGCTTGAAAACCTGTATGTACCTAACGAAATAGTAGTTTTCATTGCCGATAAGATAGCATCCAACATAAGAGAATTGGAGGGTGCTTTAAATAAGGTAATAGCTTATTCCTCACTGACACAAAATGAAATCACTTTGGACATTGCAAACGAAGCATTAAAAGATGTTTTATTGGCTAACAAAACGAAAGTTATAAACTGTGCCTCAATACAGGAAGTTGTAGCAAGATATTTCGATATCAGGCCTGAAGACTTTAAATCAAAAAAGAGGACAAGGGATATAGCTTACCCACGGCAAATTGCCATGTACCTGTGCAGAGATTTGACAGATATGTCTCTTCCGAAAATAGGTGAAGATTTTGGCGGAAGGGATCATACAACAGTTATACACGCTTGCGATAAAATACATGACGAACTGGAGAACAATTCGGAAGCACGAAGGTCAATCAGTGAAATAAAAAGGAATTTATTAGGTAAATAACTTTGAAATATTGAAATGGCTGAGTTTTCATTATATCCGAAAAACAGTCGAAAATAGTTTTCAACAGAATTTGTTGATATGGGGAGAACTTGATGTGGGTATTATGTGTAAAACTTAATCAATGTTTGATTGATGTTAAACCTGTTGATTATTAATACCAAAATACCAACACTTTAATAACAGGAGGAACAATTTGATTTTCCTGCAGTTGGACAGGTTATACACAATATCAACAACACTTATTACTATTATTACTGGTTTTATTATTATTTAATATAAAGACAGGAGGTCCTTTTCAGTATGAAAATTATATGTTCAAAGGAAGAACTATCCAACGGAATCAGCATCGTCCAAAAAGCAGTATCAACAAAAACAACTATGCCCATACTTGAAGGAATACTTATAGACGTCGGGGAACAGTTTAAACTGACAGGAAATGATCTTGAGTTGGGAATCGAATGCTTTGTTAAAGCAGATATTAGAGAGCCGGGTTCAATAGTAATAAACTCAAGAATGTTCGGTGAAATTATAAAGAAATTACCGGATTCCGAGGTTTTAATAGAAGTTAAAGAAAACAACAACGTAATAATAGAGTGCAATAACTCTCACTTTGAGTTAAAAGGCATGCCTTCTGAGGGATATCCTTCTATTCCAGAAATAGAAAGCGATAAAACTTTTGCAATATCTCAAAAGGAAGTACGGGATATGATCCGTCAAACCCTGTTTGCTGTTAGTTTGGAAGAGAATAGGCCAATATTTACCGGTTCGTTGATTGAATGTAAGAATAATGAATTAACAATTGTATCCATAGACGGATTCAGGATGGCAATCAGAAAAACAATACGTGAAAACGATACGTCGGAATTTAGTGTTGTGGTACCCGGAAAGGCTTTGAACGAAATTGTTAAGATATTGCAACCGGTTGACGAAGAAATAACAATATATAGTTCCCCAAATCAAATACTTTTTGATATTGGAAACTGCAAAATTGTTTCAAGACTATTAGAGGGAGAATATTTGAATTATAGGAGTATTATACCCAAGGAATATGAGACAAGAGTAAGGGCTAATACAAAAGAAATGCTCTCAAGTATAGAAAGGGCTTCTTTGATAACATTAGATGAGAAAAAATTCCCGGTAAAATTCAATATATCGGACGAGAATATAATTATATCTTCAAATACTGAAATCGGAGCGGTCAGAGAGGAAGTAAGGGTAGAGGTAAACGGAGAAAATATGACTGTAGGCTTCAACCCCAGGTACTTTATTGAGGCACTGAGGGTTATTGAAGATGAGGAAGTAGATATGTTTTTTACAACAAACATAGGTCCTTGTACCATAAGGCCTCTTGAGGCAGATAAATTTGCATATATGATTTTACCTGTAAAAATAAACAATGAATAGAGGAGTTGAAAATGGTTTCTGTTAAAATAGATACTGAATTTATAAAGCTGGATCAGTTTTTGAAATGGGTAGGATTGGTTCTAAACGGAGCTGATGCAAAAAGCATAATATCCAAAGGATTAATCAGGGTTAACGGTGAAGTTGAGATACGAAGGGGAAGAAAGTTGAGGCTCGGAGATATAGTGGAACTTGATAATAAAGAGTATGTTATAGATTAATACCTGGAGGTATAATTTGTATATAAGTAGTTTGTCACTTAAAGATTTCAGAAACTATAGGGATGCTTTTATTTTATTTTCCAGGGACCTGAATATTATATACGGAAATAATGCACAGGGAAAAACAAATATTATTGAGGCCATATTTTTGTGTGCTTCGGGAAGGTCACACCGCACGTCGAAAGACTCTGAGCTGGTTAAAATAAATAAAAATCAGTTCGATATCTCTTTGGAAATTGTTAAGGGGGAAGGAAATAAGAGAATTGATATTATATATGAAACAGGAAAGAAAAAAATGGTAAAGGTGAATGAAATTCCTGTCAGTAGAATTGGTAATTTGATGGGGAACCTGTTGGCTGTTATTTTCTCTCCGGAAGATATATTGATAATAAAAGAAGGACCATCGCAAAGAAGAAGGTTTATTGACATCACCATTAGTCAGATAAAGCCTTCATACTTTTATGATTTACAGCAATTCAGCAAAATATTACTTCAAAGAAATACGCTTTTAAAGGAGATACAGTTCAACCGAAGTTTGATAGAAACTCTTGATATCTGGGACGAAAAATTATCGGAAACAGCTGCAAGAATAATGATGGTCAGGAATTCTTTTATAAACGAATTGAATATAAAATCAAAGGATATACATCAAAAGATTACCAGCGGATGTGAAGTCCTGGATATAAAATATAAACCGTCAATTAATATAAAAAACTTTAATGATGCAGGTAGTTTGAAGAAAGAATTAATTGATGGGCTTTCAAAGAATAGAAGTATAGAACTGAAAAGGTGTGTTACAGTGGTTGGACCTCACAGAGACGATTATGATATATTAATAAATGGATTAAATTTAAAAATTTATGGTTCACAGGGGCAGCAAAGAACAGCGGTTTTATCACTTAAACTGGCCGAAATAGAAATAATAAAGAGTATGATTGGAGAAAATCCCGTACTTTTATTGGATGATGTAATGTCTGAACTGGATTTTGAAAGAAGAGAATTTCTTCTGGAGAATATTAAAAATATACAGACTTTTATTACATGTACTGAAAAAGACATTTTTGAGAAAAGAAAATCAGAGGAAGTAATATTTATACATGTTGAGGATGGTAATGTAAAAATTGAAAAATAAATAATAATTAATAACTTTTTCAATAAGAATTTGTATATAATAATTTATAAAGAAATATATTAAATAATTTGCAGTTTGTATTATATTGGGATAGAATATATAGTGCAATGAAGATAGATTAAAAAAAGCATAATGCAGCTTGGAGGAGATGTATGTTTTTGCATATCGGAGGAGATTATGTTGTTTCAATTAGAAATATAATCGCAATTATGGATTTGGAAACAACAACTATTTCTAAGGATACTAAGGAATTTTTAAAGATAGCTGAAGAAGAGGGTTTTGTAAAAAGCATTTCGGAGGAAATACCGAAATCCTTTATCATAACCGAAGTCGATAAAAAGAGTAAGATATATTTGTCGCCTATTTCTTCTGTTACTCTTCAAAAAAGGGCAAGTTTTTTGGAAGATAACGTTAAAAAAATGCGAAAACTTTAATTGTTTAAATAATAAATTATCAATGATGATATTATTGGGCTAGATAGATAGGAGGAAAAAATGCAGGGGAATGTTAAGTACGACGAAAGCAATATACAGGTTTTGGAAGGGCTTGAGGCTGTAAGAAAAAGACCGGGAATGTATATAGGAAGTACATCTTCAAGGGGATTGCACCATCTTGTATATGAAATTATGGATAATAGTATTGATGAGGCTCTTGCAGGATATTGTACAAAAATAACAATTATAATAAATAAAGACAACTCAATTACCAATATAGATAACGGAAGGGGTATACCTGTCGGGATTCATCCTAAAATGGGTATACCTACTGTTGAGGTCGTTCATACTATTTTGCATGCAGGAGGAAAGTTTGACGGACAGGGATATAAGGTATCCGGAGGACTGCATGGTGTTGGTGCTTCTGTGGTTAATGCACTTTCCAAATACATGATAGTTGAGGTTTCCCGTGACGGTAAGATATACAGGCAGAGGTATGAAAGAGGTAAAGTTGTTACCGGTTTGGAGGTTGTGGGCGAAACTGATATTACAGGAACAAAGACAACCTTTATGCCTGATAGAGAGATATTTGAAGAGATTGAATTTGATTATGAGATTCTCTTGGCGAGATTTCGCGAGCTTGCTTTTTTGAACAAGGGTTTAAAAATTGTATTGAGGGATGAAAGGCCGGAAGAACCTGTTGAAAAGGAGCTGCATTATGAAGGAGGAATTGTATCCTTTGTAGATTACATGGACAGAAATAAGAGCCCCTTACATGATACGATATATTATTACGGAGAAAGAGAAGGTTCTTATGTTGAAATAGCGATGCAATACAACAAAGATTCCTATGCAGAGAATATACACAGTTATGCTAATAATATTTCAACGGCCGAAGGAGGAACTCATCTTACAGGGTTCAAAACTGCAATTACAAAGGTACTTAACGATTATGCAAGAAAATATAATATTATAAAAGAAAATGAAAAGAATCTTTTAGGTGAGGACGTAAGAGAAGGATTGACAGCTGTAATAAGTGTTAAGTTGACTGATCCGCAGTTTGAAGGGCAGACAAAAACAAAACTCGGAAACAGTGATATAAGAACTTTGGTTGAAAGTGTCATTGGTGAAAAGTTTGAAAGTTACCTTGAGGAAAATCCCTCTATTGCAAGGATAATTCTTGATAAATGTCTGGCATCTTCAAGGGCACGGGAAGCGGCGAGAAAAGCAAGGGAATTAACAAGAAGAAAAAGTGTACTTGAATCAACAACACTTCCTGGAAAGCTTGCCGACTGTTCTGAGAAAGATCCAAGTCTTTGTGAAATTTTTATTGTTGAGGGAGATTCCGCAGGTGGATCTGCAAAGCAGGGAAGGGATAGAAGATTTCAAGCGATCCTTCCTCTTTGGGGTAAAATGCTTAATGTCGAAAAATCAAGAGTTGACAAGGTTTACGGAAATGAAAAGCTTGCACCTGTTATAACTGCTTTGGGGACAAGCATTAGTGATGATTTTGATATAAGTAGACTGCGGTATCATAAAATAATAATAATGGCCGATGCCGATGTTGATGGTGCCCATATCAGGACTTTATTATTGACATTCTTTTATAGGTATATGTATCCTTTGGTTGAGAATGGACATGTGTATATTGCACAACCTCCTTTATATAAAATTTCAAAGGGCAAGGAAGAAATTTACGCATATGATGACAGAGAACTTACTAAGATATTTAATGAAAAGGGTTGGAATAAAGGGGATTGTAGTATTCAAAGATATAAGGGTTTAGGAGAGATGAATCCCGAACAGCTTTGGGAAACAACTATGAACCCTGAGACAAGAGTTATACTAAGAGTAGAGCTGGAGGATGCAATAGCTGCCGATGAGATTTTTACAGTTCTGATGGGAGAGAAAGTTGAGCCAAGAAAAGAGTTTATCCACACGTATGCCAAGACTGTAAGGAATCTGGATATATAATAAGGCAATAGATGAACATTACTTATTATTAGTGATTATATTGGTTTTCCTTTCAGTCAGTGAGTATAGGGTAAATTAAATAACGTGAAGAAAAATATAAATGGGGATTAAAGCCCCTTTTTATTTTTTATACATATATTTAATAATCATATGTGTTTTGTTTATGTTTAAGAAATTGTCCTTATTAAAAATAGGTGTATAAAAGGGTGCTGAAAAAAATTTAGGTTTTAAGACAACTGTTTAAATTATATTTTAAATTATTCAGTAATAAAAATACGCACCTTTTTGAAAATATTGTTTTAAAAAATAGAATTACAATAATTTTTCGTGTTTATAAATAATACACTGTAAAATGTGACTCATCTTTGGCAAAAATAATTATTGTGATAAATTAAAGTGCTTTTATGAAAAAATGTTTCACGTGAAACTTTTTTACTAGTGGGATTTCAAGAAGTGAAATGACCAAAAAGTGATAGGGGCTCGATGGCCCTGGAGCTTTTGTTAATGATTAAGTCAAAAAAAATTTAAATTAGTCATTATATACATTTGTTAAAAGGAAATTATGTGATATAATTAAGTAATAAATTTGAGGAATATTAAAAAGAATAATAGTTGAATAAATATTATAATAAATGGCAGTTACTTATATGACTTTAAGTCGGAAAGGATATCTGCCTCTTAGTTGAAACAAAGTAAATGACAGAGAATTTCTTCGAAATATAGTGTTATAATTTCATTAACTTAATTAATCCAGGAGACGAATACTGAGGAGTGAGTATAATGTCAAAAGTAATTGCAGTAGCGAACCAGAAGGGTGGAGTAGGAAAGACGACTACTGCAGTAAATTTGAGTTCGTGTTTAGCATACAAAGGCAAAAAAGTTTTATTATTGGATATTGATCCCCAGGGTAATACAACAAGTGGATTGGGAATTGATAAAAAGAAAATTAATAAATCAACTTATGATATTTTAATTAATGATGTCGATATAAAAGATATTATAATTGGTACACCTGTTGAAAACCTTGAGATATGTCCATCAAATATTGAATTAGCCGGAGCGGAAGTTGAGCTTGTTTCTTCAATTTCAAGAGAGACAAGGTTGAAAAATGCATTATCTGAAGTAAGGGACAGGTATGATTTTATTATCATTGATTGCCCTCCTTCACTGGGTCTTTTAACATTAAACTCGCTAACAGCAGCCGATAAAATACTAGTACCTATTCAGTGTGAGTACTATGCTCTGGAAGGATTAAGTCAGTTAATGGAAACGGTTAAACTTGTTCAAAAGCATCTCAATAAGGAATTGGATGTTGAAGGTGTTGTTTTGACAATGTTTGATGCAAGAACAAATTTGTCTATTCAGGTAGTTGATGAGGTTAAAAAGTATTTTAGAAATAAGGTTTATCGTACAATTATTCCAAGAAATGTTCGGCTAAGTGAAGCACCAAGCTTTGGATTGCCTATCATTTTATATGATCCAAAATCAAAGGGAGCAGAATGTTATTTGGAGCTTGCTGAGGAAGTTATTCAATATTCCGAGGAGGATGTAAAATGAGTAAAAAGGGATTGGGAAAAGGTTTAGGTGCATTAATATCTGCAGCAAATGATGAGGTAAAAGAGAATAAAGGTGTAGTAGAATTAAAGATCAATGAAATAGAGCCGAATAATAATCAGCCAAGGAAGAAATTTGATGATGAAAAACTTAATATGTTATCAGAGTCAATAAAAAAGCATGGTGTTGTTCAGCCCATTATTGTAAAGAAAGAAGATAATACATATAGAATTGTAGCCGGCGAGAGAAGGTGGCGGGCAGCGAGGATGGCCGGTTTAAAATCGATTCCCGTTATTATAAAAGAATTGACAAATAAACAGGTTATGGAGATTGCACTAATCGAAAATCTTCAAAGGGAGGATTTAAATCCTATAGAAGAGGCAGAGGCATTTGAAAAACTTATTAATGAATATAACCTTACCCAGGAAGAACTGTCCGAATCTATTGGTAGAAGCAGATCTGCAATATCAAATACAATAAGGCTGTTAGGACTTTCAGAAAAGGTTAAGAATTGTCTGATTAATCAGGAAATAACAAGTGGACATGCCAGGGCTATCCTTTCTATTGAAGACAAAAATCTGCAAGAAAAGGTTTGCGATGAGATTATAGAAAAAAATTATACTGTTAGGCAAACAGAAAGCTTAGTAAAAAAATATTTGAATGAAAGTAAAAAAGCAAATAATGAAAACAAGGAAAATAATAATAGTGAAGAGCTTATAAAAATAGAGGAAAATTTGCAGGGTATATTTGGAACAAAGGTGAGATTAGTATCAAATAATAAAAAGGGTAAAATAATGATTGAATATTATTCGGAGGAGGAATTGGACAGATTATTAACACTTATTGGTATGATTGAAAAAAAGTAGCACGCTCTATTTCGGTCTATAAAAGGTTTTTGAACACATAGTAATATAAATTATCATTTATAATAAAAGTCTTTTATAAAGAAAAAATAGATACGAATTTAAGGAAACACTCAATTTAGAATAATTTTTTAAATATCGAGGTGATATAATTTATCCGCATCTTTAAGGGGCTGAAAAAGATGTGACTTTCATGAATTTAGAAATCTTCGGCATCGTTGAAACACCGCGAAATTAAGAATATTCTTCTACAATTGAAAAATCTTTTTAAACCGGAGTGTCAAAATAAATAATGAAAAATGTTTCACGTGAAACATTTTTTTATCAAATAAATATTCGATATTATAAGAATCATTATAAAGTGATAAAAATGTAATTGAAGATAATATACCATTATTTTATTACTAACTTAAATAAAACGATAAAAAACATTAAGAAAGAAAAGTGATGTAAAATGACATTCAATATAACTAATTTATATAAAACAATTGAAATTTACAGTCCATATATTTTAATTGCATTTACAATAATAATATTTATACTGATAATAGTCCAGATAAGAACAGCTAGTAAACTAAAAATACTTAGCAATAAGTATAAAAAACTTTTAAATGGCACGAATAACAAGAGCTTAGAACAATTAATATTTGATACATTAAGCCTTTCAAATGATATTGCTTTAGAAAATAAAGAAATATCAAAAAAAATAAAAAATATACAAAGAGACATGCAAAGTTGCATACAGAAGGTAGGGGTAATAAGATACAATGCCTTTGAAAATGTGGGCAGTGATCTTAGCTTCTCAATAGCATTATTGGATAACAATGATAATGGTGTTGTAATAAGCGGAATTTACTCAAGGGAGTCTTCTACGACATATGCAAAAAAAATAGTAAACGGACAGTCAAAGCATGCTCTTTCCGCAGAGGAATTACAAGCAATATCAGAATCAAAAAAAATAGTATAGGTAATAAACTGTAAGGAAATTAAAGCCGGTTTGTCAATTAAATGAAGTGAGGTACAGAAGAAACATTGTAAAACAAATTCCAAATCTTCTGTAAACTTTACTTGAGAAGGGGAATTAAAAGATGGAATAATCTAAAACTGGTATTAGTATATTGAACTAATACTGTTTGAGTATGGGTGAATAAGATGAGCAATAATAAAGAAAAGAAGACATTTCGAGTATATGTGGTCATATTGTTTATAAGTGCTGCAATTATCTTATTATGGACCGGATACAGTCAATCAAAGATTAACGAGAACTATAAAAACAGGTTAAATGATAAAGAAAATGAGAGTAGTATATTCGAATACAACCTGAATTCGGCCCTTGAAGAAAATAAAAAACTTAACGATGAAATAGAAAAACTGGAAAAGGATTTGTTGGAGGCCAATAATAATGCGGAGAATTTAAAACAAGAATTAAAAAGCCTTGAGGAAACACAACAAAATGTTATAAAACAGTATGAGATGGTATTAAAAGCTGAATATGAATTGAATAATGGAAATATCAAAGAAAGTGCTTTGATTTTACAAGACATAGAGAAAAGTCCGCCAAGGGAAAAATACGTATTGGAAAAGTATAATGAATTAAGGGATAAGGTATATAAAGAAGCTGCAGAACTGTTTTATTTTGATGGATATAATAGTTTTAAGAAAAAAGATTATAAAAATGCAATAGAAAATTTTAATCTTTCGCTGAAGCTGACTGAAGATGATTATTTTTCAGATGATTGCTATTATTTTAACGCGTATTGCGGATATTATATGAAGGATTATGAATTTTCAAAAGAAATGATAGATAAACTTATAAATAAATATCCGGATAGTGCTTATTACAATGAAGCAAAGAATTTGTTAAAGTTTATTGAAAATGCTGCATAGTAATAGCCTTTAAATATTGCATCAGTAATTTTTTTAATTGAAATTTATCATTGTATTTAAAAGTATGAGCTTCTTTATTACAACAGTTATAACCAGGTAATAGATACCCCCAATTCTAATAAGCGGAGGGAATTGTGATTTACCTTTCAGGCAGTGATTATATCACTCGCATCTCTGAAACATTGCAGATGTAAGATGAATTTCTACATAAGAAAATTTGCTTTGAACTGAAGTGTTATAATAAACTTGCAAATACTAATAAATATATAACAGTAAGGAGTAATGATTATGCTTGATATCAAATTGATCAGAAGTAATCCGGAGATTTTAATAAAAGCAATGGCAAAAAGAAAAGAAAGCTTTGATGTTGAAGCTTTAATTAATTTAGATGAAAGAAGAAGGCAAATTCTTACTGAAGTTGAGCAGCTAAAGAACAAGCAAAATGAAGCTTCAAAGCAAATACCAATGTTCAAAAAAGAAGGAAAGGATACTTCTTCATTAATGGATGAAATGAAGAACCTTTCGGATAAAATAAAAGTCCTTGATGTAGAAGTAAGAAACATTGACGATGAATTAAATAAAATCCTTTTAACAATACCTAATATTCCGCATGATAGTGTTCCTGAGGGAGATACTGATGAAGACAATGTTGAGGTAAGAAGATGGGGGGTACCGAGAAAGTTTGAGTTCGAGCCGAAGCCGCATTGGGAAATTGGCGAAAACCTTGATGTATTAGACTTTTCAACAGCTGCAAAAGTAACCGGGGCAAGATTTACCTTTTATAAAGGCATGGGTGCAAGGCTGGAGAGGGCATTAATGAATTTCATGCTTGATATCCATGTTGACAAACATGGCTACAAAGAAGTATTTCCGCCGTTTATGGTACATAGAAACAGTATGATAGGCACGGGACAGCTCCCAAAATTCGAAGAAGACGCATTTAAAGTATACGGTACCGAATACTTTTTGATACCAACTGCAGAGGTTCCGGTAACAAACATGTACAGGGAACGAATACTTGATGCCAAAGATCTTCCCATAAAGCATGCGGCTTATTCCGCTTGTTTCAGATCCGAAGCAGGTGCAGCAGGAAGAGACACAAGAGGGCTTATAAGGCAGCATCAGTTTAATAAGGTTGAAATAGTTAAATTTACAACACCGGAAACTTCATATGAAGAACTGGAGAGCCTTACAAGAGATGCAGAAGATGTGCTTCAGACATTAGGTATTCCATACAGGGTCGTTAAGATTTGCATCGGAGATCTTGGATTCACAGCTGCAATGAAGTATGACATTGAGGTATGGATGCCGAGTTACAATAGATATGTTGAAATATCATCCTGCAGTAATTTCGAAGACTTCCAGGCAAGAAGAGCAGGAATCAAATTCAGAAGGGGACCAAAAGAAAAACCGGAGTTTGTTCATACATTAAATGGTTCAGGTGTTGCCATCGGAAGAACCACTGCGGCTATATTGGAAAACTATCAGCAGGATGACTGTTCGGTTGTTGTGCCGGAAGCCTTGAGAAAATACATGAACGGTATAGAAATAATTAAATGATGTATTATTGAAATCCAAATAAATGTGAAAAAATATTTACAAAAACTTAAGTTTCGAAAGTACAGAGCCTGTTAATACTTCGATGCCAGAGAAAAACTCACAACATGGGAATGGATGCTATCCATTTCCACCTCGTATTAGCAGGCTTTACAACTTGCTTAATAATGTTTTTCATTTTTTTATTTTAATAATATACACCCGATATACTTAAAAACAAGGTAAAAATTTGCTCGTTAAAGGTCTTGACAAACTCGCGGATACCGTGTTATATTAGATGTTGTCACACAGATGGAGAGATGGTCGAGTTGGTTTAAGGCACCGGTCTTGAAAACCGGCGTAGGTGTGAGCCTACCGTGAGTTCGAATCTCACTCTCTCCGCCATAATAAAATAGCCCATATAGGGCATCTAAATGGAGAAGTACCCAAGCAGGTCGAAGGGGACGGTTTGCTAAACCGTTAGGTCGGGTAACTGGCGCCGGGGTTCGAATCCCCGCTTCTCCGCCACAATTTGTCTGAAAACCCTTGCAACGCAAGGGTTTTCGGCATTTCTATACCAATTTTTTAAAATGTACCCTATACAATAGACAGTAGCAGTTTTTAAATACCCTTTATCACGGACAGGTGTGTTTTAAGAATCCTTGGTTTTGGACAATCAAGTTTTTGAAACCCTTTGTTTCGGACATAAGCGTTTTTGACTCCAATTCAGATAGGTATTAGAATAATCATTAGATGAATTAGAGGATTAAACATGGCTAATAAAAAATTTACTGAAGAGGAAATGAACCATCTACGCGCAAGCTCGTATGTTTTAGATGTATCTCCCAGCATCGTGCATTTTACAGCTAAATTTAAGAAGAAATTCTGGGAAGCTATCTTAACAGGAAAAAAACCGAGAGACATTGTTATCGAGATGGGTATTGACCCAGACATTCTTGGCAAGATTCGAATGAATGGGCTAAAGGGTATGATCAAGAATGAAGTTAAGGCTGGAAAGGGATTTCGTGACTTGGATACCTATAACAAATATCTGGATGGATATATAACTCCGGAGGGTAAAATTAAATATCTTGAGCAGCAGTTAGCATATAAAGAACAAGAAATAGAGTTCTTAAAAATCTACCATCATCGATGCTTGTACAAAAGAGTTGCTCTCATGGGTACTGAGTGAATCTCTTGAGATCGATTTTGTTCTGGAAACTGTGCACCAACTCATCGAGAATTATGGTATCTCTTTGACGGCCGAAACCCTGATTAATTCAGATCAAGGAGTACACTACACAAGTATAAAGTTTATGCAGTTGATAAAAGACAGTGACCTAAGACAGTCCATGTCCCGAAAGGCAAACTGTTGGGATAATGCTCCACAGGAATCCTTTTATGGTCACATGAAAGATGAAATTGACATTTAAAATGCATTACGTTTAAAGAAATTCACCAAGTGATCAGCGACTGGACTGATTATTACAACAACGACAGATACCAATGGGACTTAGTAAGATTAGCTCCGAGGGAGTATTATAAGTATATTGTTACAGGTGATTATCCTTTAACAATACCAAAAGCAAAAGGTAATGATTGAAGGCAGGGCTCTGCCCCGCACCCCGAGGTTTTCTGCTTTGGTTTCCAGGGAGGCAATGTCGCCTGATAATAAGAAAAGAAGCAGTGTGATATACACCGCCTCCCTTATAAACCCACAAGGGCACTCGGGTCGCTCCTCAGCGTAGCCCTATCCTCCCTTGTGGTAAAGCATAGTTAGTATAACATAAATACCTATTTAATTGGAATACCAAAACCCAAATTGTCCTTGACAAAGGGTACACATTATATGTTCATCTATCCTTTTTAACTTCTTTTCCAGGACTTCTGCATTGTATGTATTAGCTTTACTGTTTACTGCTCTTAATTTTGATCCGTCAATTGCCAGAAGTTCCTTTTGATACAGGTTTAACTTTAAGCATATTTTTACAAAAGAGTTAAAAACCTTTTTCAAAGCCTTGGCATTGTTCTTTCTGAAGTTTGCTATTGTTCTAAAATAAGGCTTTAGCTTTCTTAATAAATAAATAATTCTGTATTACGAGTGTATTCTATCATTAGTTTCCTACTTGAACGTATTTTATTGAAATAACCATAAATATATAATTTAAGTAAATCTCTCGGGTCATAGGGAGGACGTCCGGTATCTGCCGGGGTAGTACGCAGAAAACCTGCTAAATCCAAGACCAAATCCGACAAGCTGTTGAAAGTTGAACGCTGAACTTGCTGGACCATTTGAATATATTTATACGGTGCTCATATAAAGCCAATACACGATGAGAAAAGTATATCAATGGAATCGGTTAAATGTGTTTGCAAAATTGACAATAAAATGATGAGAAGCCGGGTTGCATGGGACTAGGCACACTGATTAATCAGAAGGTACCAATGGAGAAGCCTGAGGTAACTTCAGTATGATAAACTTCTCCTCTATCCGGGATTTTTATATTATTTTATAACAATTTATATTATTTTATAATAATTTATTGTCAAAATGACATTATTATCGTATAATATTATTAAGAAGGGGTAATATAAATGATAGAACAACTAGCAGAGAAACTGATCCGAAAAAAGGTTAGTGAGGATTGCTTTGATGTTTCTGACCATGCACACCAAAGAATGGCGGAAAGGCAAATAGACATTGAAAAAGTACTAGAATGTATTTTGAATGGAAAAACAATTGAGTTCCAAAAAGACAGATCAACGGATGACATAAAGGTCTTGTTTCAAGAAGCTACTGATAAAGAACCTGAAATATACGTAGTCGTAGCCGCTTTAGATACCCCATTGATCATTACAGCTTGTAGAACTAAAGATGAAGCATGGGAAAGTGTGGATAATGTTCTAAGAAGAAGGGGGAGGTATTCGACATGAGCAAGAATTGTTATATCTGTAATACAGAGATGGAGCAAAAGCAAACATCCATTAATACCGGATGGGGACAGTATAAGCTGATAGTAGAAGGCGTTAGTGCTTATGTATGTCCGAAATGTGGTGAAGTAGTTCTTGAAGGTAAGGATTCTGTAATGCTACAAAAGCTAAGCAAGAGTCTGGCTGAGGTTTCAGAAGATCAAAAGCCGGATGTACTGAACCTGACCGAAGTAGCGGATTTACTGAGGGTTACAAACCAAACCATATATAACATGATTAAGGATGGAAGGCTTAAAGCATATAAGTTTGGTCGTGAGTGGAGGTTCTTCAGGAAGGAAATTGAGGCATTCATGTCTGGCGGTGGTTCATTCGACATTGCTGCAAGAGGTAAATCCAGCAAACTAAATAAACAGGATGCGGATATTATATCAAAGTATGTGTGATTAATATGAGGTATCTATATGAGAACAGTCCTGAGCGGTATGCTCAGGATGTCGTTTATTCAATGAATTTGACTCCACCGGTTGATATTTATAGTGTCTGTAATTATTACGATATAAAGGTTTACTACGAAGATATTAATGCAGCTGAAGCATACTTAATAGTAGCATTTGGAAAGAAGTCCATTATTATTAACACTAGAAGAATACAATACATACCTCGTCAAAGGTTTACAATAGCTCATGAGATAGGGCATTTCTTTATACCTTGGCACAAAAGCCAATGCGTATGTGATAAAATTGGCAACTTCGATCCATTAAATAGTGTTGAGAATGAAGCAGATATATTTGCTTCCGAGCTTTTAATACCAATAGCATCAATTCTGCCACGGATTGAAGGCAGAACTGTTACTTTGGATTTAATAAAAGAACTAGCACAGGAATATAATGTCTCCTTAACGGCAATGGCGAAGAAAGTGATTGATAATACTGATGAGAAAGTAATAGCATTAATCTATTACAATGATGGTGCAAAGTACCCACTGGCGATATCAAGAACCTTTGATTTTAACCTGAAACCCGGAATTATTAAAACATCTGCAGCTAAGGATTTACTGTTAAATAGGTACAGAAATGAGTTTATAAAGAGGATCTTGCGATTCGATGTATGGTTTCATCAAAGTGATAACAATGATTTTGAAATTGTCGAGGAGTCTTTATATCAACCATATTTAAACCGTGTATTCACCATATTAAGGACTGCTAATGATTTTGATTATTTCGATGCTTTTCTTGATCGATAACTTATATGGCAGGCACTACAAAAATGAGGGAGCATGTGATAATATATCCTCTCCTGTAATATGAATGTGTAACGCCTTCAGCTATACACCTTGAAGATCCAGCAAATAGCTCGCTATTTTTATTTGCGACCATACACAGTACACCTTGAAGGGTCAAAAACCAGTTAAACCAAGCAAATTCAAATTATAGGTGTTAAGTTTGATAACCCAGTGTTATCAACACTTGCAGCACATGATGGAAATTTATGAAATTTTGTAAAAAGGCCATTTAACGAATGGAAATAGTGTGACGGCTAATACCCATTTGAGTGCTCGAATCTCTCTCCGCCACAATTTGTCTGAAAACCCTTGCAACGCAAGGGTTTTCGGCATTTCTATACCAATTTTTTAAAATGTACCCTATACAATAGACAGTAGCAGTTTTTAAATACCCTTTATCACGGACAGGTGTGTTTTAAGAATCCTTGGTTTTGGACAATCAAGTTTTTGAAACCCTTTGTTTCGGACATAAGCGTTTTTGACTCCAATTCAGATAGGTATTAGAATAATCATTAGATGAATTAGAGGATTAAACATGGCTAATAAAAAATTTACTGAAGAGGAAATGAACCATCTACGCGCAAGCTCGTATGTTTTAGATGTATCTCCCAGCATCGTGCATTTTACAGCTAAATTTAAGAAGAAATTCTGGGAAGCTATCTTAACAGGAAAAAAACCGAGAGACATTGTTATCGAGATGGGTATTGACCCAGACATTCTTGGCAAGATTCGAATGAATGGGCTAAAGGGTATGATCAAGAATGAAGTTAAGGCTGGAAAGGGATTTCGTGACTTGGATACCTATAACAAATATCTGGATGGATATATAACTCCGGAGGGTAAAATTAAATATCTTGAGCAGCAGTTAGCATATAAAGAACAAGAAATAGAGTTCTTAAAAAAAATTGTATCTTTAGGTCGGGAGGTTATGGAATAATGAATATCCCCACATCTTCCAAGTATGCAATCATTCAAGAGATGACCCAGCGAGACAACAATTTGCTAAATATTACCTGGCTGTGTGCTACTGCTGGTGCTTCACGGTCTGGGTACTACCATTACCTTGAAACGGAAGATCTCAGACGACAACGCAAAGAACGAGATCAAAAAGATTTTCTAGTAATTCTAGAGGCTTACCAGTATCGTGGTTATGACAAAGGGGCTCGCGGCATTTACATGAGGCTTCTTCATATGGATTCTCCAGTGCACATGAACATTAAGAAGATCCGACGGTTGATGAAGAAATATAGACATATCTGTCCTATTCGCAAGACAAATCCATACCGAAGAATGGCCAAAGCACTAAGAACCAGCAATGTTGCCCCCAACCTGCTGAACCGGGAATTTGAGACACACGGTCCCCGTACTGTTCTACACAACAGTTCTTTAATTCAGATATGAGAGTGACAAGTTTTAAAGAGTTCAAAGAT
>ERZ795050.2786-NODE-2786-length-18504-cov-20.314001_pt1 | contig 18504 bp, 25 predicted proteins | sample MGYA00375134_ERZ795050 | MGnify/ENA primary metagenome ERZ795050 (study PRJEB30179, sample SAMN05720221) | activated sludge metagenome | isolation source: Anaerobic digester | place: Japan | collected 2015-05-26 ... | reverse complement strand
ATGATTATAATCCTGATGATTATGAAGATGAGTCTTGAGAAAAAGAATGAAAAGCTTATGTTATAATTGAAGCTAAAGATATTTGAGAAGCAGAACTAATAAAAAGAGATGTAGAATGATTAGGTTGGAAATGCACTGTGAAAGCATAGTTTTTATTCATTAACATAAATAATGCCAAAAGGAGATAATTTTAAATGAAAAAGCCTCACTCATAAAAGATGAAAACCATCTCCAAGATGATTAGTTACTGAAAGGATAGCTCAAGTAGGTAAATTACTTATTCAATGATACCAAAGATATGAAATAGTTGCTATATGAAAAAAGAAACGAGGTATATCAGCAACACAAGTAGATAGGTATATCAAAAGGGCTAATGAGCGAATAAGAGCAAAAAACGAACAAACACTAGAGGATGAGATACAACAAACAGAGGCACAGATTATGGATATTTATCAATGAGCTAGGAGAGAGAAGAAATGGTGAGATGCTTGTAGGGCATTAAAATTAAAAATAGATTTAAAGTGATTGGATGCACCAAAGAAAATCAAGATTTGAGAATTAGACCCAGAGGACGAAGCAAAGGTGGATGAGTTAATGGAAATGAATGATTAAGTTTTAGATTATAAAAATATAGATGGAAACTTATTTACAATCAAAGCTAGAATGATTTAGTAAAAAGAAAAGGGTAGCGATACTTGAAGAATATGATAGAAGAAAACTGAATACTGGTAGTGCGTGGGCGTTATGGTTATTTTGATTTCACTATCTACACTTGAATAAAGTAGGTATATGGTTATTATTTGTGGTGAGTTGTTTTATTTATGGTGTATGATTTATGTGGTGGTTAATACAGGCGTTTATGCTTGTTGATAATGTGAATAAGAAAAACAAAGAAATATTGGAGAGTTGTATAAACAATAACAAATAGAAATTTCATATAATGTAAATATATGGATACTTTCTCGGTGGTAAAATGAAATTTTAAAAACTAAAATAAATATGAAAAGATTTTTAATCTGAATACCTACATACGAGGGGAAATTAAGCACAGACCTTATAATGTGGCTTGATAATTTTAAAGTCCCTGAATGACGGGCGTATAGTAAAGCATATGTATCAAGGACGCCGATACATATGGCTAGGAATATATTAGTTGAAAAGATGCTGGAGTGAAATTTTGATTATTTGATTATGTTTGATGATGACCAGTTGCCTATGAGTAAAGACGCTTTTTATAGATTGTTGGTTGCAGACAAAGATATGGTGGCAGGATGTGTAAGGTATAGAAAGAAATCAGAATATATTAGTATATGTAAAAAGGAGAAGTTTGAAAAAGCAGGGGCTGAATGAATGCGAAGCTATAAACCATATAAAGAGATACCTAGTAAATGATTATTTCAAGTAGATAATGCTGGGACTGGGATGTGTTGTATAAGTAGGAAAGTATGTGAATTTATGTATAAAACATATAACAAAGAACCATTTGAGAGTAAAAGCACGACATATACAAAGCAAGTAGACGGAGAACGAAGAGAGGTTGGATATAATACAGGACAGCCTGAACTAAAAGACGGTAAAATCCAATTAGTTAGGAGAGTGTTATCAGAAGATTATTTATTTTTTGAGAGGGCAATCAGTCATTGATTTGAATTGTGGGCAGACTGACAAGCGAAAGCATATCATTTTTGAGACCCTGTAAGATTAGAGCCATAAAAAAAGTTTATTGTTATCAACTAGAATTTAATCGGTTTTCACTGTATAGAAAGTATAAAAACATTTTACATAAATTACTATAAAATGGAGATACTAAAAATACCTGATAAATGAGAATATTGTATCATAAAAAATGAGCCACCAAAAAACGAGTTTATAGAATTGACAAAAAAACATACAAAAGAGATTGAGGATTTGATAGCACTAAATAAATGATACACAGAACCATATCCAATAAAGCTAGAGGATGGAGTGTTTGAGAATGTAAAAGATATGAAAGAAAAAAAGTATATGAAAGATATTTATTTGATATTGAATAATCTTGATGTGAGATAAAAAGATTGGACTTATCCAATGAACATTTGACATAATCCATAGTAGTCATATAAAAGTTTTTGAATATTGTAAAAAGTATTGTGATTATTTGATAGTAGCATTGAACTCAAACGAATTAGTAAAATCATATAAATGAAAAGAGTGTGTAGATACACGAGAAAACAAAGCATATCTATTAGAGAGTATAAAATATATTGATAAGGTTATCAAGGCAGAGGATGAAAGTCCGTTAGATATGATAAAAGAAAATAATGTAGATGTGTTTATGTGTTGAGATGAGTTTGTAGATAAACATAAATGAGTTATGGAGTATATGGAAAGCAAAGGTTGAGAAACAATAATCATCCCAAGATTTGGTATGAGTACAAGCAAAATAAAAAAAGTTTTACTTCAAGAATATTTAGATGATAATAAATATACTGACACGCACGCACAATAGACCAAATTATTTCAAGATACATAAAGCTAGTGTAGATAATCAGACAAAGAAAGTGAACCATATAGTTGGGTCTGATGTTGCTTGTGATTATGTAAAGAAATACATAAGGTATCCACAGCTAAAAAGCAACTGAAAGCAAAAGATATTAGCTGGGTGGACTAACTGGCACACACCACGAAATCTATATATAAATAGATTATTAGAAGAAGTTAAGACTGGGTATTGTATAATATTAGACGATGACGATATGTTCCTAGACAATCAAGCAGTAGAGAAGATAATCAAAGCAATAGATAATAAGAAAAATCAGATGATAATATGGAAAGTGAAATTCCCAAATATTATACTCCCAAGAAGATTGCCACCTAGTGTATGAGATATAGCGAGTTGTGGGTATGCATTTGATATTGATATCGTAAGGAATAATAATATAAAGATGTGAGAATGGAGTTGAAGCGATGGAATATTTGCTTGTGATGTATATAAATATTGTGAAAATATAAAGTTGATAGATGAAGTGCTGACAGGGATACAGAAAACAGACGGTATGCACAACCATTGAACAGGTGATTTAGTTGTTAAAAAATAAAACTATGGATATAAACGAACTAAAAAAAGCTACAATCTATCAATCATTTGAGGATTTAGGGATGGAGACAAAGAACTCTAAAAGTAAAGCAAAGTATGATTGTTTGAATATAGACCCCAAAGACAAATTGATATTAGATGTTTGATGTAATACTGGATACTTTCCGATAAGGTTTTGTCAGAATGGTGCGAAATTTGTTTATTGAATAGATGTTGATTTGCCTTGAGGTGCAGGGATGGAAGTAATCAAACTAGCAAAATGATATGCAAAGCACTATTGAATAGACAATATAGATTTCAGGATAGCAAGTATATTTGATAACTTAGACTATATAGAGGAGAAATTGGATATAATCACTTGCACATCTACATTTCATTACTTTAGAGATTTACAGCCAAAGTTTTTTGAGATATGTAATGATAAATTAAAAAAATGAGGGCTGATAATCCGAGAGGGTGGATTGCCAGAAGTATCAGAAAAGTATTCAAGAAGTGTAGATGAGATACCTTGCTACTTTCCAAATGAAGAGGATTTGAAAGCAATGGCGAAAGGTTTTGAGATAGTTTATAAATGAAAATCAGTAGACCAGAAATGAGATAAGATAGCGAGATATGTTTTACATTTCCAAAAGAAATAATGAGAAAACTTATAATAATAGCTTGATTGCCTTGAAGTGGTAAGACTACAACAGCGAATAAGTTGTCAGAACATTTTACAGAAAACAAGATAGACCATACATTATTATCAATAGACTATTTATACTTAGATTTCATACAAGAGTTTTTTCCTTATCTATATTGAATAGAGATAAATAATAATATCCAACGACATTATGAGAGGTTAGAAAATAGCATAGGAAAAGATTTTGAGTATTACATAAAAAAGAAAATAAGAGAATGAAAATGACATATAATTATAGATGGGCGACATTTAGAATTGATGGGGTATAGGATAAAAAAAGAGTTTATGAAGAAGTTTGAAGTTCACGAGATAATTATGGATAAAGAAAAACCATTGATACAGATATGATTGTCAGTTATTAGAGATATGGACTTCTACAAAGTTGTTTTACAAAATATTATGCAATAGATGACAAAAATTAGTATAATAATCCCAGTCTTGAATGGCTACGAGATGACCAAAAACATCATACAAAACATAGGTGATGTATTTGTCCATCCATACGAAATAATTATCATAGATGATTTTTCAAATGATAGGACAAAAGAATTTAAAAATGATAAAAGAGTAAGATATTTTAGAAATGAAGAATGGCTAGGAGTAAATAAAAGCTGGAATAAGTGAATAAGTAAAGCAAGAGGCGACTATATACTTGTAATCAATAATGATATAATCTTGAAACCTTGATTTGATACTGCTATGGTTGAATGTTTAGAAGATAGTTATATAGTTTGACCATACAGCACAAGGCTAGATAAACCTTTTGAATGAGAAATATTTATCAAGCAACAAAATATTATAGGTTGGTGTTGGATGACTACAAAAGAAAGGCGAAAAGAGATTTGAGATATAGACGAAAGTTTGTGTATATGGTATGGTGATGACTGGATATTCCAAAGGGTAGTAAAAGATTTGAAACAAAGCCCTTGAATAGCAAATACATTGATACATCATTTTGAAAGTAAGACACTAACAAACGACGAACATAAACAGAAAATACGAAAAGAGATTGAAAAAGACAAGATAAGATGGCAAGAGATAATAAGGGAGAGAGGGCGGAATTAGTTTTTATATTATAATCTTATATATTATGAGTGAACTATTAAAAAAAGAGTACATCAAAATTGATGACGAATGTTTTGAGATTGTAGAGGAGAGAAAATCTAAGTCTACAATAAACTACAAACTTTTATTTGATAATATGGATAAGTATCTCAAAAACTATATCTTGAAAGTAAAAGAGATAAACCAACACATAAATCAGATAAAAGAGCTTTGTGAAAAATACAACGAAGCATTAGACGATATGATTAAAGCAAAAGAGGAATTAGGGTATGATTATGAAGTACCTGCAAAGATTGACTACGATTTTTTACAAGCAGAGGCAAATAAACCTGATGAATGAGAAGAAAAAACAGCTTCTTAAAGAGGTCTTGAGTAAAAAAGAAACAAGAGTAAAATATCTTGAACAGGATTTTTTAAGATTTTGTTTATATTATTTTCCTAGCTCGTTTCATTATCCAAAGATTGCACCATTTCATAAGAAGTGGTGTAGTCTTACTCAAGAATGATATAATATCTATATAGAATGACATAGGGAGAGTGCAAAGACTATGTTAATTTGACTACTTTACGATTTATGGTGTATATGTTATAGGAAAAAGAGGTTTATTTGTGTATTCTCGTATGAACAGAAGTCATCAAGTTTTCATCTTTTTCAGATAGCTATCCAATTACAAACAAATAAAAGACTAATAAACGATTTTTGACAGTTGTTTTTTTCTGATAATGTAGAAAAGAAATCACAAAAGAAGTCAGTAAATGAGTTTATAACTGAGAATGATATAAAACTAAAAGCGTTTTCAATGTGAACTTCTATGAGATGACAGGTATTTATGAGTAAAGATGGTATGGTAAGACCAGACTCATTACTTCTTGATGATATTGATAATATCAACAGCGTAAAGAATAAAGCTATCATAGACCAAAATATGAGATTTTTAGAGGATGAAGTGTTTTGAGGTCTAGCTGATTATTGTCAGATTAGGATACTAGGTAATGTGATAATGGAAGATTGACTCAATCCAAGACTAAAACAGAAATATAAAAACAATGCTTCCTGGAGCATACAATCACAAAAGGTAGTAGATGAAAATGGAGAGCCAGTATGGGATAGATACACAAAAACAAACAAAGAAGCTGAGGAGTATAATAAGGATATACAAGACCCAAAAAAACATAAGATTTCACTAGAAAAAAAGCTAAATGATTTATGAGAAATATCTTTTAACCAAAACTATTTATTAAAACCATTCTCAAATAAAGATAGGTTGATAAAATCAGATTATATAAGGATGTTTGATGAAAATATAGAGTTTGATTATATTGAGGCTGGTATAGACCCTGCATTCAGTGAAAAGACAAAATCCGACTCTTTTTCTATTACAGTGACTGGATTTAAGAAAGTAGAAAATGTATTATATAGATATGTATTAGAAGAGATAAGTTTGAAAGGCGAAGAGAAAAATAACCAAAATATATGTAGGACAGTATTGAATATGTATCTTAACTATAAGCCAAGGAATATAAAAGTTGAAAAGAATAATGGTTGAGAGATTTATGCTAAACTATTTAAAGACCCTGCGAATATGTGAGGCTATAATCTACCAATTACTACAATCAATGCAACAAAAGATAAACGGACTAGACTAAAAGAGTTTGAGGGTTGTTTCCAAAGAGGAGAGATATTTTTCAAGGTATGAAAAACAGACAATTTAATAGAGCAACTACTATATTTTACTGGTGAGAGTGGAAACAAAGATGATGCAGTTGATAGTATGGTTCATAGCTTCGGATTGTCTTGAGTTTGATTTTATTTTGACACCATATAAAGATGTATGAAGATATAATAAAAGAACTAAAATTAAAATGAAACAGAAGACTTGCTTGATTTGTAAGACTATATTATTTAGAAAATAAGGATAAAGAAGAGATTATGGAAATATTATATATAAATACTGAATGGTGATATTATAGTATGAAAAATAGGGCAAAAAAATATATTCAAAATTTTATTCAAACTCAAAAAATTGTTTAAAATCCAGTAAATAACAAATATCTATTTATTTTTTAAAAAAACATATTATAGTAAAGATAATTTTATTATTATCTTTTTTTGTATGGAAGATAAAAAAACGAAAAAAACAGTAAAGAATAAAACAGTAAAGAATAAAACAACATCCAAAAAATCTATAAACTCGGTTTGATTTCAAGTGATAGGACAGGATTTTGCGTCTTGTTGAAAAACTGTTATTGATAAAAATACTTATTATAGAATACAAAACTACTCACTAGAAGCAGAAGCATACAGAACAAAGATAGTGAACTGGGTAGGTAAAAATTGATTATATCTCCGAAAAGACTGAGAGGTATTAGATAATGAAGAGGAGTTGAAAAAGGTTTATGATGTATTCAAAGATAATACACGAAGCACACTAAAAGATAAATATTTCACTAATCATTTTTGTAGTGGAGATATTTATATGTATCCAAGAAAAACATTATCAAACGATATAGCTTGTCAGATAGTGGATAGTAGAACGATAATAAAAGAGGTGGATAAATTCTGAAATATAGTATGATATAAACAAATCAGTGGTATGAATATGAGAAACATACCAAAAGATTGACTATATAATAGTATTGTAAGATATGACTCAAACAATCCTAACTACTGAAAATCTATATATCAAGGGATAGTATATGACGCTTTGAGTGATACTGAAAGCTCAAAAAGACAGTTCTATTTCTTTGAAAATAATAGTGTTCCTAATGCTTTGTTTATGCTAGACCCTAATATTACTATGGACAAAGATAAACTAAGTCAAATCAAAGAAGATGTAAACAACAAATATAAAGGTTCTGAGAATGCTCATAAAATAATGATAGCAGGTGGTATCCAAGATGTGAAGATACTAGAACTAAGTAATAAAGATTTGGATTTAATAAATTTAAGAAACTTTATAGTAAAGAAATGGTGAATGGTGTTTCAGATAGACCCTAGAATTATCTGATTTATGATGGAGTGAGGTGCTGACAGGAGTATCACAGCGATAAGACAAGAAGCGAACGAGACAATAAACAATCTATCTATGCAGTTTGAGGATGATATAAACAACTTTTATAAACAGTTTGTAAACCCAAAAGCTGATTATAGGATAAAAGTAGATAGCGAACTATTTATAGATAGAAAAGAGATTGAAGAGGGGCAAAGAAAGGATATCCAGTTATGAATAATAACAATAAACGAGGCTAGGTGTGAAAGGGATTTAAAAAAGTTCGAGATAGAGGGAGCTGATAAACCTCTAATATGAAGTAATATGTCGTTTTTAGAAAATCTTAATAACCAATTTAACTTTTAAATAATTTAATATGAAAAAACCACAATCATTTTTCAAGATGTCTTTGAAACAAGAGGACAATAAACCAAGTATAACAGAAGTAACCTATAAGGGTGCTGATGGTAATACCTATAACTGATTACAGTTTGAGTGATACGCAAGCACAAAAGATTTAGATAGGGGTAGAGATGTGATAATGCCAGAAGCATTTAGGAACTCTATTGAACAGTTTATGGAAAACCCAATAATCTTTTTACAACACGACTCAAACAAAGCGATAGGAACTATCATTGAAGCTACTATTGATGATGTTTGATTGTATGTTAAAGGTATAGTAAAGACTGATAAGGATAATATATTCCAAGATTTGAGGACAGGGGTAATCAAAACTATGTCATTTGGATATAGAATAACTGAATATGAAACAATAGATACACCTGATTGAGTATACCGACAGATAAACTGACTAGAATTATTTGAGGTTAGTTTGGTGAGTGTACCAATGAACCCAAAAGCAAAGATAAAAAGCAAAAAAGAGTTGTTAGAAAAATGATTGAATGATGAAGAATATGCTAAAAACTTCCAAATATCTAAGAATGATGAGTATACATTATACAAATCAATAGAAGATTTGAGGATTAAAAGCGAAGATTTGGTAGAAAAAGAAGAGGTAGTAGAGGAAAAAGAGAAAATAATTGAAGAAAAAGAGGAAATCAAAGAAGAAATTACAGAAGTTGAAGAAGAAAACACAGATACAGAAGAAAAAGAAGAGGAAAAACCAGTTGAGACTGATACAGAAGTTAAAAATAAAGAGGTTGAAGAAGAAAGTGTGGATAATGTAAGCGAAGAAGAAAAAACAGATGAAATTGAAACAGAAAACAAAGAAAATAAAGAAATTGAGAAAAAAGAACTTATATCTAATACATGACTAGAAGCACAAATAACAGATAAGTTAAAAGAGGAGCTTTGAATAGAAGATTGAAGTAATGAAAGGGTGCGAGTGTTAGAAATATTTGTAAATGAGTTTGTGTTTAATCATTATTTATATGCAGAAGAATGATGATTTGATAAATATTATAGAAGATGATACAAAATAGAAGATTGAGATGTTATGCTTGAATGAGAGAATGTAGAAGTTGAAAGTCAAACACAATGGATAGATAAGACAAAAGAATTCAAACTAGAATTAGAAAAATCACTAGAAATTGAGAAAAAAGAACTTATATCTAATACATGACTAGAAGCACAAATAACAGATAAGTTAAAAGAGGAGCTTTGAATAGAAGATTGAAGTAATGAAAGGGTGCGAGTGTTAGAAATATTTGTAAATGAGTTTGTGTTTAATCATTATTTATATGCAGAAGAATGATGATTTGATAAATATTATAGAAGATGATACAAAATAGAAGATTGAGATGTTATGCTTGAATGAGAGAATGTAGAAGTTGAAAGTCAAACACAATGGATAGATAAGACAAAAGAATTCAAACTAGAATTAGAAAAATCACTAGAAATTGAAGACAAAGAAGTTGAAGAAGAAAAAGAAACTATTGAAGAGCCTGAAATACCTGAGAATGTCGTTTGAGATAGCGACAAATCTGAAGTTGAAGATACTGAAACACCTGAGAATGAGGTAGAGGAAGAAATCAACGAAGATTTGGAAAAAAGGTTCAATCAAATAGAAAAAACTCTTGAAACAATAGAGGAAACAAAGGGGCTATCTATTGAAACCAAAAGTCAAATAGAGTTGCTTCAAAAAGATTTATCTGATTTGAAATCTGATACAAAGAAATTCAAAGAGGATATGAGTGTAGTAGTAGAATGATGTCTAAGTAAAGTAAAAGAGCTTTACACAGCATTCAAAAACCATTATATTGATAGTGCTTTACCTTATGTAGAGGAGAAAAAGCCTGAGGAAGATGTAATGTTAGCGACTTGATTAGCAAAAACTATTGCTAAAATTAAGTCATAAAACCTTTTATATATTTATATTTAAAAAAATGGATAAATTATTAGAGCAATTAGCAGAGTTGAAATCTATAGAGATTACAGACGAAGTAAAAGAATTATCAGAAAAGAAAATATCTGATATGAGAGCGAAAGCAAACGAAGTAGTTCATACAACAAATACAGGATATGGTAAAGAACTTATCCCAGTAAATGTATTGACTGACACAGTTTTAGAAATGATTCCTACTTATGCAGGAATATTGAATGCGTTTATGGTAGGTTTCCACGGAAACTCTATGGGTAAATCAGAGAAAGTACCAATCGTAGGAGAAATCCCATTTGCACAAGGTAATTCTGAATGGACTACTGGAGCAGGTGCAATCGCACAAGGAAAACAATTATTGCCTACTGGTGATGTAACAATCAACCAATATTCAATGATAGTTTCTGTTGATGTATCAAACGAAGAATTGGCTTACAGTGTTGCAGATTTACAAACAATGATTTTGAGAAAAATGTCTCAATCATTTGTTAGAACATTTGAAAGTGCTATCGTAAATGCAGACCCTGAAACTTCGAGTGTTGGAAATGTAAACTCTGATGACCAAGCTCCAGCTATAACATTTGCGGCAACTGGTTGAGCATCAGACCACAGACTTCTTTGATGGACTGGTTTGAGAAAAACAGCTCTAGCAGGAACTGTAGATGTAGACTACAAAGATTTAGGTACTCTAACAATGGAAGACTTATTTGTTTTGAGAGGGCTTATGAATAAATATTCTACTAATCTACAAGATTTAGTATTGATTATGGATTATAAAGCATACAACAAAGCATTAGCTATCTCTGAATTCCTAGAATTCCAAAAGAATGGAGTAAATTCAACAGCTATAACAGGTGCATTATCTAATATAGCAGGAGTTGATTTGTTTGTTCACAGAGATTTCCCTTCAACAGAAGCTGACGGAAAAGCAAGTGCAACAGCATCAAACAACACTAAAGGTTCTGCTCTATATGTATGGAGACCAGCAGTACAACGAGGTTACGGTAAAAATGGATTAGATATTACTGTGTATAAAATACCAGGTAAAGGATATCAATTCGTTGGTACTATGGATGTAGGATTTGCTATCGCTAACAAAAAAGCAGGTGAAACAGACCCAGCAGTAGTATTATGAATAAATATATCCTAGTTAAATAATGGCTTTGGGGGGTTGCCATAAAATCCCCCATTCTTTACAATTAACAATTCATTATGGCTGAATTAAAAAAATATCAATACACTTGAAAAGAGCATACAATGGTAAAAACTCACAAAAATAGTGATAAAGTAAAAGTAGTTGAATGAGAAATCTTTGAAAGTGAATTAGAGATTAAAAATATGTATTTTAGAGAAGTTAAAGGAGATGTGGAAGTATCAAAACCAAACACAGATATTATTGAAACATCTAAACCTGAAACAACACTAGATAAAAACTCACTTATCAAATTATATATAGAGAAGTTTGGTAAAAGACCTTGACCTAAATGGAGTGAAAAAGTTATTTTAGAAAAACTAAACTCATAAAATATGGGATATATAACTAATGCAGAGTATATGCAGTTTGCTTGAGTAACATCGCTTGATGCACAAACAAGCACACAGGTTAGTCTATTGATTGATAGCACCAAAGACATATTAGATTGATTGATATGAGATTTATCATATTGAAACAAACAAGAGGATATAAAGGTATGCGAAGTTGATTATAAGTTCGGATATTCTATAATCCAATTATCTAATCTTGAGGTTGCTAGTATCACAGAAATAAACTGAAAAGCATATACAGGGGTATTGAATACTGATTATAGGATACAAGACCCTAAAAACAGTAGATTATATATAAAAAACCTAGTTGAGTATATGTCTTGACTAGATTTTCCATATTTCACTATCAAATATGTAGCTTGATATCAGACTATACCGAATGATATTAAGTATATGCAATATTTGATGGTATCTTGAGAATTAGCGAAAACACAATGACAAGAAATAAAATCATATAATTTATGACCTAGAAGTGTGACCTTCAAGGATATAAAAGATTTTGATACAGTAAAATCCACTATTTTTAATTATTCAACCATCACAGTATAATGTTTTTAGATAAGATATGCTCTATATATGATGTAGATATAGTGACTATAGATGGAGAGGATACTAAAAGCTATTTTCCTGTTTATCAGTCTATTGCTTGTGATTTCTATGTCCCAAATAACAGATATAGAAGTAATAATCAAGCTAGAGAGTTTGAAAACGAAAGTTTAGAGGTTGTGCTTGAATGAGATAAGACATTAGTTCGTAGGGGGATGACAATAGATTTATCGACTGATATGATGGACTTTGGTAGTTATGTTATAGATAGTGTGTTCCCATATAAAGACATAAACTGAAAGATAGATAATATCGTTTTAAAGGTAAGTGAAAGAGATGTTGGAAACTTATATTAAAACTTGAATAGAAAAATGAGTAGAGCTTTTACTCAAAGAAGTAGAGAAAAACACTCCAGAGGATACTTATGAACTACAAGAGGGAAACAAAAAGCAACCAATAAGACAGCAAGGCGATATAATCTCTTGATGACTGATAAATAAAACACCCTATGCTCCGTATGTAGAATATGGGGTTAGTGGTAAGAAATATAATTACTATAAATGAGGTGGTAGAAGGAATGGTTGAAGCCCTTTTTATAGCTGAGTAGGTGCAAGGATGTATTCAAAAGCACAGTTTGAGAACGAAAAAGAGGTTAAAAGTATTATAGAGGGTGAAATAAATAAATTTATCAGAAAACTTAATCAATAATGGCAAAAGTCGTAGAAATAGACCAAATATGTGATTATCTGAAAGCTACAACAAGTATAGCCACTGTTTTGAGTGATAGGATTTATTATTGAGAACCTATGAGAGAGCAGACCTGAATATATCTGACTATAAACACAGTATCACAGGTTATAAATGCAGTAGATAAACAAGCATTAGTAGAGTTTAGATTGATATGACATAATGAGAATGTGAGAAAAAAGGAACTGGTCGCAATCTCTAAATTGCTTATAGATAATTTAGTCACTACAAACAGCTTTCAAGTCTATAAATTATGAGATTTTGAGGTTTATAAGATTAGAGAGGGTGGAACATATAGAATGTTTGTTGATGATAAAAATAGAAACCTACTTATTCAAGACTTTGTGTTCCAGTTTATAAATTAGATGATTTTATTTCTTGAGAATAAAAAATGCAAAAAAATTACAAGAACAAATCTATGAAGATAGAGAAAACAAAATTCATAACAAAAGAGATTAAGTCAGAAAAAACAAAGCAAGTAACTTTGAAAAGACTGACTATAATAGATTGAGTAGCATATTGACCTTGAGTGGTTGAACTACCAATAAACGCATACAAAAAACTTTTTAAATTATAAACAATTAAAAAATGACAGCAACAAATCAAAAGGCATTATCAGTTCTAGCTTGACAAGTATATGTAGCAAACTGGGCAACAATTACACCACTTGATGACAGTTTAAGTAATGTAGCAACTGTAATATCTGAATTAGACGCTCTTTCTTATGAAAGGATGGCTTCTGTAACTGATGTACAGTTCGCAGTAAATACTTCTGACAACCAAATCAAGATTGAAACAGATGATAACTGAGTAATTTATCAAGCATATACTCCAAATGCGAGAATATCTTGAAACTGGTATGAAATCGGTGAGATGGATGTATTAGAAAAAGTATTAGGTATTAGTTCAGTAGATGTAAGTGGTACAACTGATTATACTGCATACGGTTCTAATCTACAATTAAAAGAACTTCCAAAATTAGTAGTAAAGATTGTATGAAACAATGATGCTAATGGTAAAAACAAGACTATCTACTTATACGATGCTTGATTGAATGGTGATTTGATACAAGGGTTTGTAGATGTAGTAAGAGCTTGAGATGTTCCAAATAGTCCGTTTGAATTTATGGGTAATAGATGAGGGCTACGACTTGTTAAAGATGAGATTAACTATCAAGGAGCTTAATTAAATACATAAGCAGGTGGGGTGACCTGCCTGCTTTATTTAAAATATAACCAATATTATGCAAAGAACAATAAGAAAATCTATTGAAATAAGTCTAATCATAGAAAAAAGATTGTTATTTTGGAAATATGATAAGGTTATAAAATTAAAATTCAAACAAGCGACAGTAATGGAAGCGATAGATTTTGGGGAAACTATAAAAGGGAATATGTTTAACATTGTTATATGGTTATTGGATTTTATCACAAAACATAGTGATAAAAAGATAACAAAGAGGGATAAACAATGTATAATGGTGAAATGGGGGGAGATATTGGATTTAATTAAGAAACACTACTTATGATTTGATAAGAAAAACGAAACTAAGGGAGAAAATCCACCATTCAGTAGTTATATAACAATACTAAGTGAAAAGACTTGATTACACCCTTTGGCTTTAATGGAGAACTATACTTTTGAGCAGTTAGAATGGATTACAGAGTGATTAGTTTGGAATGCTAACGAAACAAGCAAAGAATGACAAAGAAAAAATAAATTATTCCTAGTGAAACAAAGAGCCGAGAATAGAAGCGAAGAAGAAAATCAGAAAATCAAGCAAATTTTATCTACTATCTCTTGATAATGGAACCTATTAAAATAGATGTCAAAGTAAACACAAAGGAGATAAAACAAGCTCAAAGAGAGATACAGAAATTTGCTAATGACACTTGAAAGGCTTTAGACGCATACACACAAGCAAAAGAACAGATGGTCAAAGTAAACGCAAAGGAGATAAAACAAGCTCAAAGAGAGATACAGAAATTTGCTAATGACACTTGAAAGGCTTTAGACCCGAATAAAGTAAAAAAACTTGAAGATGAACGAGGTAGATTATTGGCAAAAAAAAGAGATGCACAAACAGTACTAAATAATATAAGAAAACTCTATGATGCTTGAATAGTAGACAACAAACAACTCGCACAAGCAGAGTTAGCTTTTGGTAAAATCTCAAAAGCTACAACAGAAGCAGCTAGACAGATGACAAATTATAAGAATACAGGAGATACTACAGTCAGTAGATTACAAGCAAAGTTTAATAGTTTGGGTGGTTGAATATTAAAGAGTCTTGTTAATCCTATGACTATAGCTATATCTTCTATATATGCTTTAGGTAGAGCCATTGTAAATGGAACAAAAACAGCAAGAAGTTTTGAAACAGCTTTTGTATGAGTACAAAAAACATTTGATGATACAGCTGAATGATATGATATATTGGAAAAATGATTAAGAAAATTATCTAGACAATTTCCTTTAACTTTTGAAGAGTTAGCTTGAATAGCAGAAGTAGCTTGACAATTATGAGTTAGATGAAGAGATAATTTAATAAAATTTACAGAGGTAGCTGCTTGATTAGGGATAGCAACAAATTTAAGTGCTGAAGAGGCAGCTACATCATTAAAAAGATTTTCTGATGTATTATGAGTTCCAATCACAGAAATAGAAAATTTATGAAGTGCTTTAGTTTGATTGGGTAATAATTTTGCAGCTAATGAACAAGAAATATTAGGTTTTGCAAAGCAAGCACAAACAGCTTGATTATTATCTAATTTGACTGCTACAGAAATACTATGAATATCTACAGCTTTGGTTGCATCTTGAATAAATGCAGAAGCCTGAGGAACAGCTATAGTAAAATTCTTTTGACAAATAAATGATGCGGCTGCAAAATGATGAGTAGAATTACAAAAACTTGCTACAGTAGCTTGAATGACAGCAGAAGAGTTTAAATGATTAGTACAAAATAATACTTGAGAAGCTTTTGTAAAGGTGTTGGAGTGAATAAGGTCTGCTTGAACTGATGCTGGTCGTATATTAGATGAACTATGAATAACTGAAGACAGATTAAGAAAAACAATATTAGCAGGTTCTTGAAACTTTAAAACATTAGCAGAAGCTATTAAAAAGGCTGGAGAAGAGTATAAAAACAATAATGCTCTACAAGAAGAGGTGAATAAAAGATTAGCTAGTACAGATTGAAGATTACAAATATCAAAAAATAAATGGAGAGATGTTTCTGCTAGTATATGAGCTTGATTTAATAAGGTGCGAGTACCAGTATTTGAATGAATAACAAAACTACTAGAAAATTTTGTTCTAAATACAAAAGTATCTTTTCAATTTATAAAAAATATATTTTATAATATGGATATAGCTGCACAACATTTGGCAGCTTGAATAGTTAATTGATTTCAGAAGGCTAGAAACTGAGTAACTGATTTTGTGAATTGAATTATAAAAACATATAATAAATTAGCAAGTCAATTATGATTAAAAGAATTATCAATAATAAATACTAAAGAATTAAATTTAGTAGAAAAAAAATGATTTAAGAGTTTAACTGAATGAATACAGAAAATAACTGATGAATATGATTATAATAAAAAACAACAATTAAAATTAGCAGAAGGTAGCATAAAAAAAGAAATAGAACTACAAACTTGATTATTAGATAAAATAACATCATTAGATGATAAATCAACTTCTAATAAAATAAAAAATATAGAAGATTATGATAAAAAACTAGAAGAGAGTAAAACAAGAGTTGAAGATTATGCAAAAAGAATATGAGAAATAGGTAGAGAATTAAAGAACCTAGAAAAAGATAGAGACATATCGATAGCTGAAAGGGTATCAAAGATAGATATAGAACTTGCGTCAGAAGATGACCCAGCAAAAAGGGCGAAACTTGAGGCTGAAAGGGCAGAAGCTTTTGTTTGATTGACAGAAGAAGAAATTGAAGCTCTACAATTAAAGATTGATGCACAAAAAGAGTATGACGCATTGACAGAGATAGGTAAAATCAAAGCTGATTATGAAGCAAAAAAAGCGATAGCTGAACAAGAGCTTTTAGATTTACAAAACAAACTAAGCGAAGAGGAAGCATTATTTGAGGCATACACACAAGCAAAAGAACAGATGGAAAGGGATTATACCGAACAATTCAAAGGTATGATAGAGGAACAAAAAAGTGCAGTAGATGGGCTTATATCAAAATATAATGCACTAGCAAGAGCAAAAAGTTCTGCTATGGGTAGTGGTTGAAGTTCTACAAGAACTGTAGTGAATAATAACCAAAAGACAACTACTGTAAATGCGACAGTAACATCTCCAACACTTGTGGATTATTTAGTTAATAAACTAAGCAAATAATGATAGGAAAAGCACGAAGATATAAATGACTAGATTTCACTGACTCAGTGCAGGTTGCTTCACAAAGAAGTAATTGATATTCCTATATAATCCAAAATAATGTAAGGAACACAGTATTAAGAACCAATCTAACAGACAAAGCAAATTTTCATTGATGATATGCTAGTGAAACATTAGCTTGACCTAGATTATTTAGTTTTGAATGAAAGGTAATAGGGACAACGAAAGCAAAAAGACACGAAGCGCGAAGTCTATTATTAAATGCTTTGAAGCCAGAGGGTAATCCAAACATAATCAATAGAGGGTTCTATGATTTACAGTTCCAAGATGATGGCTGAAATGAGAGGGTAGCAGTATGTAAAGTCTATTCAATGCCAAGTCCTGAAAACTGATTAGATAGTCCTGTTATAGATTTTAGTTTTGAGTTATTAAGTGAAAGTGAAAAGATATATGGGGCGACTACTCATACAATCACAGGTACAAAAGCATTTATAGGTGGTTGAACATTAAGCACAACACTACCAACAACTTTTTGAAGTTTTGCTTGAGCTATACCAGTAACGAATGCTTGAAATTGGATTGCACCTTGTAAGATACAGATAGTTTGAACAGCCACCAATCCAAAGATAATCAATACAGCGAACGGAAATAAATATAGAATAAACTGAACTACAACAAATCTTGTATTAGATAATAGGAACTTGAATAATAATCCATTAGAAAATTTTATTGTAACAGATAACGGAGTAAATATCAAAGCACAAAGGAATAGTTGAGCTGACATATTCCTAGATCCTTGATTAAACCATATAGCAGTATTAACAGATAATCTAAATGAAACTCCTATTGTTTATATAACTTACAAAGACACCTTTATTTATTAGATATATTATATGAAACTTTTAATTAAAGTATTAGAACACGAGTTCATAGATACAGTACTCACTACTGAAATAATAGATAGTGAGGTTGTTATTGAAGAAGATATAGGGACATTTGCAGTCGCTAGGTTTTCTATGCCTTTGATAGATATAGAAGAATACAATATAGTAGAGATTTATGAGGTTGAAAATACAGATACAAGGATATTTAGGGGATATGTTTATAAAATAGAGCCAGTACGAAACCAGTTTTGAATAGT
>ERZ795050.2784-NODE-2784-length-18519-cov-5.091259_pt1 | contig 18519 bp, 7 predicted proteins | sample MGYA00375134_ERZ795050 | MGnify/ENA primary metagenome ERZ795050 (study PRJEB30179, sample SAMN05720221) | activated sludge metagenome | isolation source: Anaerobic digester | place: Japan | collected 2015-05-26 ... | reverse complement strand
CAACCTTCCTACTTTCCCACTTTCCTACTTTCCCACTCCCCCCCTCCCACGTCGCCCCCATTCAGCCGTCCCAACCCAAGGCGCGAAAATCCAAAGCGGCGCGGCAGTGCCGCAGTCCAGGGGGGCGATGAATGGAGCGAGTTCTCCAGCTTCGGATCGGCCTGTCTGACAACATGGAGGGGAGAATCCAGCCCGGTGCGCCAAGGATGGTTTTTCCCCGACCATGACATTTCAACCAACTTACTATTGTCCATAAGTTAAGGGTTGATATAGTTGCGTGAATCGGCGTGCGGCTTTGGCGCCTCTGCCTGCGGCGGAGCCGCGAGGGTGCAACCGGTTTGAAGTTATGTATTCTTCTTTGTTTCGCGTCCGCGCGCTGGCAGTGGTGGTGTGCGTGAGCCTGTGCCAGTTTGAGGTGGCGGCGGAGGTGCTCATCAATGAAATCATGTACCACTCCCCTCCCGCGGTGCCGGAGGTGCCGGCTTTCGAGTGGGTGGAACTTTTGAATCGCGGGAGCAACTCGGTGGATTTGACGGGGTGGCGTCTGGACAAAGGAGTGGCGTTCACGTTTACGAACGTGGCCCTTGCGCCGGGGGGCTGCCTGGTGGTGGCGGCCAGCCGCGCAGCCTTTCTAACCAATCACCCCGGCATAACCAATGTCGTCGGAGACTGGACCGGCAAGCTCCGCAACCGCGGGGAGACGGTCCGTTTGGTGGATGCGACGGGGCGGGAGGTGGACCGGGTAAGCTATGCGGCGGAAGGCGACTGGGCGGAGCGGAGAGTTGGGGAGCCCTTCCCAGGCCAGCCGGGCTGGTGGCGGGGCTGGCAATGGGTCACGCCCGCCGATGGCGGGGGCAAATCCATTGAATTGCGGAATCCGGTATTGGCGCACGATCAAGGCCAGAACTGGGCGCCGAGCGGGCCGGAAGGCGGGACGCCGGGGCAGCCGAATTCCATGGCGACCAATAACATTCCTCCGATGATTCTGGAGGTGACCCATTATCCCGCAGTGCCGCAGTCCAGCGATCCGGTCACCGTGACGGCGCGGATTGTGGATGAAGGGGCCAACCCGACCGTCAGCGTCCATTTCCGGGTGGACGGCGCCCCCGCCTTCGAGGTCAGCGCGATGTTGGACGACGGGCAGCACGGCGACGGGCTGCCGGGCGACGGGCTGTATGGGGCGGTGCTGCCTCCAAGAGCGGACAAGACGGTGGTTGAGTTTTATGTCGAGGCGGTGGATGGCGGGGGGCGAAGGCGGACCTGCCCGGGACCCACCGATGAGCTGGGGACCCAGGGAGCCAATGCGCTGTATCAGGTGGATGATTTTGGGTACAGCGGGGACCAGCCGCTGTACCGATTCATTGTCACGGCGGGCGAATGGGCGGCGTGGCTGGGGTTGATGGACAACACGACGGGCGGACGTTACAGCGACGCAGCCATGAACGGCGCACTCGTCCGCGTGGATGGGACCGGCACCGAGGTGCGTTACGCGGTGGCCATTCGAAATCGTGGGGCCGGCACGCGAGCCGCTCACCCCCATAATTTTCATTTATCCATCCCGGACGACCGGCCGTTGCAGGGAGTTCGGAAGTTAAATTTCAACACGCGAACGGTTCACGCCCAGGTGGCCGGAAATGCCGTGTTCGTGGCGGCCGGGCTGCTGAACGCCTACGGGGCGCCGGTTCAGGTGCGGGTGAATGGGAATAATCTGGCGAACGCGACTCCGACGGGGAGCGCGGATTCGTATCAATTTGGCTCGTATTACTGTTTTGAACCCTACGACAGCGATTGGGCGGCCAGCCACATTCCGCAGGACGCCGGCGGCAACATTTACCAAGGGTATTGGTATTTGGACAACGTGAAGCTGCTGCAAGGGGCGACACTGGATTACCTGGGAACGAACGTGGAGAGTTACCGGCGGACTTATTCGCCGACCGGGGCGGTGGCCACCACCGGGGCGTATCAGAAGCAAAGCAACACGGCCGAAGACGACTGGTCGGACCTGATTGACCTGACTTACGTGTTGAGCACGAACACTCCCGACTCGAATTACGTGCAAGCCATCAGCCGGCGGGTTGATATCGAGCAGTGGCTCAGACACATTGCCGTCAACTCGCTGATTTTGAACATGGAAACGACGCTGGCGACCGGGGTGGGCGACGATTATATGGCGTACTGCGGGGTGCTGGACCCCCGGTTTCGGCTGTTAAACCACGACAACGACACGTTGCTGGGGCAGGGCGAGGGCACCCCAGCCTGGACACGCTCCATTTTCAAGGCGGCGGACCTGCCGGTGCTTAGCCGGTTCCTGAAGCACCCGGAAATTGCGCCGCGCTATTTCGCGATTCTAAAGGAGTATGCCGACACGCTGTTCGTGCCGGAGAGGATCGGGGCGGAGTTGGAGCGGCAATTGAAGGACTTCGTGCCGGCGCCGTACATCCAAAGCATGAAAGACGCAGCGGAGCGGCGCCGGACCAACGTGCTGGCGCAAATTCCAATGCGGCTGAGCGTCCAGAGCCCGCTGGCCGTCAGCAACGGCTATCCGCGGGCGACGTCGGCCCTCACCACGCTCTCCGGCACTGCCAACGCCATTTTGACGCGGCAGGTTCTGGTGAACGGCGCGGCGGCGAATTACGTGCCGTGGCAGGGGGCGTGGAGCGCCGGGAACGTGGCTTTGCATCCCGGCATCAACCGGGTGCTCATCCAAGCCATGAACACCAACGGAGTGGAATGCGGCCGAACGCATATTGACATTTGGTATGATGATGGGTCGGCGCAGGTTGCAGGCGGGGCGATTGGGGCCAATGTCTTGTGGACCGCTTTGGAAGGTCCTTACCACGTCGTCTCAAATCTGGTCATCAACAGCGGCGCGACTCTCGCGATCGAACCCGGGACGACTGTTTACCTTGGGCCGGGGGTCAGTGTGGCCGTGGCGGACGGGGGCCGATTGGTGGCTGAAGGGACGGCGAACGCGCCGATTCGATTTGCGGTCCTGCCGGGGTCGGGAGCCAGGTGGGGTGGGATAACCATCAACGGTTCGGCCAGCTCGCCGGAGACCCGGATTGCCTACGCTCATTTTGAGGGCAACAGCAACACCTGCCTCCAGGTTAGCGGGGGGACGATTTATCTGGCTCACAGCAGCTTCGGCACGACCGACCGGACGTATTTGTCATTGGATGGGGCTTCGTTTCTGGTGACTCACTGCAGTTTCCCCTCGGGGAGCGCAGGGTTTGAACTGGTGCACGGCACCGGTGGCATCAAGGCCGGCGGGCGGGGGATCATTCGAAACTGCCTTTTCGGCAAGCCGGTTGGCTACGACGACGTGATTGATTTCACGGGGGGCAACCGGAACAACGGCCAGCCCATTTTCCAACTATATCAGAATGTCTTTGCAGGGGCGACGGACGACGCGGTAGACTTGGACGGGACGGATGCCTGGATCGAAGGGAACCTTTTTCTGCACTGCCATCGGAACGGGGCGCCCGACAGCTCCAGCGCCATCTCGGGGGGGAGTTCGGGCCCGGACACTTCCGAAGTCACAGTGATTGGGAACTTGTTCTTCGATTGTGATCACGTCGCGACGGCCAAGGAGGGCAACTTCTACACCTTCCTGAACAATACCATGGTCCGGATCACCCAGGTCGGGGGCATGGACACGGCCTCGGCGGTGTTCAACCTGAGGGACACCGAACCGTCGCCCACGGCGTTCGGCGCCGGCATCTACGCCGAGGGCAACATCATTGTGGAAGCGGCAGCCTTGGTGCGGAACTATGATCCGGCCCAAAGCACGGTGGTTTTCAACCGCAATCTTCTGCCCTCTGGCTGGAGCGGGCCAGGAAGCGGCAATTCGACCAACGCGCCCCGGCTAAGCCATGTGCCTACTCTGGAAGAGACGCAGTTCGGTTCGTGGGAGGAAGCCCAGGCGATGTGGCAATGGCTGAGTCTGGGACCAGGCTCGCCCGGGCGGGGCACGGGTCCCAACGGGCGGGATATGGGAGGGGTTATACCGCTGGGCGCGTCGGTTTCCGGGGAGCCGGACAGCTTGACTTCGTCCAACAGCGCGCGGCTGGAGGTTGGGGTGGTGCGCACGGGCAACGGCATACCCGTGGCGGGGTTTCCGCAAGGGTCGGGTTATACGCATTACAAGTGGCGGCTCAATGACGGTGCCTGGAGCGCCGAGACGCCCGTCGGGACACCGGTGGTGTTGTCGAACCTAAGTGACGGCACCTATTGGGTGGAAGTGACCGGAAAACGGGACTCGGGTTGGTATCAGGACGCGGTGGAGCTGGAGGGAAGCACGACCCGCTCGAAGACCTGGACCGTTCAGGCCGGGTTGTCCGGACTGCGGATCAACGAGATTCTGGCGCGCAACGGGGGCATCCTGGTGACCAATGGCGAATCGCCGGATTTGATCGAGCTGTTCAACGCCGGGCAAAGTGTTGTGAACCTATCGGGCAAGGGGCTGACCGACAACCCGCTGAACCCGTATAAATTCATTTTCCCAAGCGGGATGAGCCTGGCTCCGGGGCAATATCTTTTGCTTTATGGGGATGTGGGTCCCGATCCGGCCCGTTACACGGGTTTTGGTTTGAAGCAGGAGGGTGATGTTCTTTATCTGTATGATTCCGTGGCGGAGGGGGGCGGGCTTCGGGAAAAGGTCGAATTCGGGCCCCAGCTTGCCAATCTGTCCATTGGCCGTCTGCCGGGCGGACAGTGGGGGCTGTGCCAGCCGACGCCCGGGAGCGCCAACAAGGAGCACCCGACCGGCGATTTCCGCGCGCTGAGAATCAATGAATGGCTGGCAGCCGGGACCCCGGCGCTTCCGGATGACTTTGTCGAGCTTTACAACCCGGATGCCTTGCCGGTGGACATGGGAGGATGCTACCTGAGCGACGCTCCGGACGGGAGTCCGGCCCTCCATCGCATCAGGCCGCTCAGCTTCATCGCCGGCGGCGGCTTTTTTGTGTTCAAGGCGGATGGGAACACCGGGCAGGGGCCGGAACATCTTGGGTTCAGCCTGCGGTCGGAAGGAGGAGGGATTGGTCTTTTCGGGCCGGACCTGGGGGTGATTGACCGGGTGTTTTACGGCCCGCAAAGCGCCGGCATTTCCGAGGGACGGTCGCCCAATGGGGCGGCGGCGTTGCGATTCTTTTCGACGCCCACACCGGGGGCGGGGAATCCCGGCGGCAGTCCCGATGTGACGGTGGTCACGACAACCTACCGGCTGCTTGAGCTGACCAACCAATGGCGTTATTACGCGATGGGAGCCGAGCCGGCAGGAACATGGAAGAACCCTCAGTATGCGGACACGGGGTGGCCTCTGGGAAATGGCCTGCTGGGGGTGGAAAACACGTCGCCGTATCCGTATCCGGCCCCGATCCTGACGCCGCTGCCCCTGACCAACGGGCAGGGATCGAACATTCTGACTTATTACTTCAGGACGACTTTTGTTGTGCCCACGAACCTTGCGGGATTTGCAATAGACACGGGAATCTACCTGGATGACGGAGCGGTGTTCTATTTGAATGGCAATGAAGCGGGCCGTTTGCGGCTGCCGGGGGGGACAATCGCGTATTCAACCCTGGCGACCAACCAACCGTCCGAGGGAGTCCGCGAATCACTCCCCATTCCGGCGTCGGCCCTGTTGCCGGGAACCAACACCCTGGCGGTGGAAGTGCATCAAAGCGCGGTGACCAGCAGCGACATCGTGTTTGGGATGACGTTGAGCGCTTCCCGAACGGTCTATATCACCAATTATCAGAGCCTGGTGATCAACGAGGTGTTTGCCGGCAACGGCCCTGCCGGCGACGCCATCGAACTTTATAACCCGGGCAATCTGCCGTTGAGTCTGGCGGGGTACCGATTGACCGATGACCTGGCCCAACCCGCGCGCTGGGTTTTCCCGGCGGGCGTCATTCTCGCGGCTCGGGAGCGGTTGGTCATCCAGTTCGATTCGGGAATGCCGCCTTCGCTGGTACCGGGTCCCACCCTGAACACGGGATTTGCTTTGAATTCCGCCGGCGACGCAGTTTACCTGCTGGACCCGACCTCTTCGCTGGCCGACGCGGTGGTGTTTGGGCCGCAGGCAGCGGATTTCTCGATTGGACGGATTCCCGACGGCACAGCGCGGTGGACGATCAATTTGCCGACGCTTGGGTCCCAGAATATTGAGGCCACGGTCGGTGACCCGACAAAGCTGAGGATCAACGAGTGGGCGGCAAGCGTGGCCGGCGGACCCGACTGGTTCGAGATTTACAATCCCAATGCGCAGCCGGTGGCGCTGGGCGGACTGTATCTGACCGACAAGCTGTCAAATCGGACGAAACATCCGATTGCGGCGCTGTCGTATATTGGCGTGTCCACCAACGCCTTTCGGAAATTCATCGCCGATGGCGACACGGCGCAAGGGCCGCAGCATGTCAATTTCTCCCTGGACGCGGGCACGGGGGAGGCGCTGGGGCTGTTTCCGCCGGGAACGGGGCCGGCCATTGACACGGTGGTTTTCGGTCCTCAAACCACGGGCATATCGGAGGGGCGTCTGCCGGACGGTTCGACCAATCGCGTGTTTTTGCCCGTGCCGACTCCGGGGGAAGCCAACTGGCTGCCTTTGAGCAACGTTTTCATCAACGAGGTGCTCACGCACACCGACCTGCCGCTGGAGGATGCCGTCGAGCTGTATAATGCCGGCGCCACGGCCGTCAACATTGGGGGCTGGTATCTCAGCGATTCGCAGCGCGAGTTGTTCAAGTTCAAAATTCCGGACAACACCATTCTGGCCGCGGGCGGTTACAAAGTTTTCTACGAATATCAGTTCAATGCCGATCCGCTGGAGCCGGAGAGCTTTGCATTTAGTTCCGCGAAGGGGGACGAGGTGTGGCTGATCGCGTGCGACACCAACGGGTTGCCCACCGGCTACCGGGACCGGGGTAGTTACGGTCCCCAGTTCAACGGCGTGTCATTCGGCCGGTTCTTGACGAGCCAAGGCGCGGAGTTTACGGCGCAGAGCGCCCTGACACTGGGAACGTCGGTGACCCGAGTCAGCCCGACCAATCAACTGCCGCTCTTTCGGACGGGAACCGGCGCGCCCAATGCCTACCCGCGGGTGGGGCCGGTGGTGATCAGCGAAATCATGTATTCGCCCGCGCCCCTGGGGACCAATGAGAACGTGCAGGAGGAGTATATCGAGTTGCACAATTTGACCGGGGTGGCCGTTCCGCTATTTGACATTGCGCATCCAACCAACGGCTGGCGGCTGACCAAGGGGGTCGAGTTTGTCTTCTCGACCAATCACGCGCTGCCGCCACTGGGTTACCTGGTCGTGGTGGGATTCAATCCCGCAACCAATGCCGCTGTCACTGCGGCCTTCCGCGCCAAGTATGGCGCCGCCAGCCTGCTGGCCGGGCCGTGGTCGGGCAAACTCGCCAACAGCGGCGAGGTGATCGAGTTGCAGGCGCCGGACGCGCCCCAGACGGTGCCGGGGCCGGATTGGGGGTTGGTTCCCTATGTGACGGTGGACCGGGTGGCCTACTCCCCTGCCCCGCCGTGGCCCGCCAACACGGATGGTCTGGGGCTTTCGCTGCAGCGGGTCACGCCAACGGCTTACGGCAACGAGCCCACCAACTGGTGCGCGGCGGTTCCGAATGCCGGATCGGGCGGCCAGGCCGACAGCGACGGCGACGGGATGCCCGACCCATGGGAAGAGGGTCACGGTCTGAACAAATACGTCAACGACGCCGGGCTGGACCCGGACGGGGACGGGCTTTCCAACCTGCAGGAGTTTCTGGCGGGAACCGATCCCCAGGACCGGCACAGTTATTTGCGAATCGCGGGAGTGTCGGATTCTCCGACCGGCATCCGCATCGAGTTTGAGGCGCGGGCGGGGCGCACTTATTCAGTTCTTTACACTGACCGGTTGGGGCTGGGGCCCTGGCAGAAACTGGCGGACGTGCCCGCTCCGCCGAACGACCAGGCAGCGGTTATCACTGACAGCAGCATTTCGGACGGCGGCGGACGGTTTTACCGGCTGGTGACCCCCGCCCTGCCCTGAGGCCCCTGAAGGTTTTGCCATGAAATTACGATTATTCACAAAGCTTGCGACGAATTTGGCGGCGTTGGCGGCGATACCGCTCTTCGGCCAGACGGTGGTAACCGGCGTTGCTGACAAAGGCATTTACACCGACCGGGCGACCTTTACCGTCACCGCCCAACCGGGCTACACGTGCGGCGCGCGGCTGGACGGCATACCTGTTCCGATCGGTGCGGCGGTGGCCGTATCCAACGCGAATTATCACGAGCTGTCCGTGTCTGCGACCAACGACAGCACCCTGACGGTGACGACCCAACTCATCCGCTTCATCGTCACCTCGAGCGAACGCGGCAACACCGAAACCGGCCTGCCGCCGTGGGTGCCCTACCCCGTGGTCAATTCGGCGCCGGAGGAGTTTGCGGGCAGTCAACTGCGCGTGATCGTGCCGGAGAATTTTCCCAGCGGCTACGCGATCCCGGTGGTGGCGTGGGTCGAAGCCGCTTCGGGACATGCCCTGCGGGCCAATGGCTTGCTGAGCGCGACCGGACAGCCAGCGATCCAGCTTCGCCGGGGCGTGGGCTCCGGGTTCCTGCCCGCACCGGCGGCGCCCGGTGCCCTGGTCTATGCCGCCACGGTTGGGAGTTTGGCCGTGGAGAAGACGATCGGAGTCGAGACCAACACCGTGTGGACGGAGGCGGCGGGAGAAATTCAGGGAGTGTCGGTGTGGCCGGCAGGGTCGCGGATCGAGATCAAACAAAACCTGACGATTTCGGCCGGGGCCTCGCTTGTCATCGGGGAAGGCACCGTCGTGCGGCTGGCCCACCGTGTGAACCTGACCAACAACGGCAGCCTGCTCATCCAAGGCACGACCGCCCGGCCGGTTGTCTTCATGCCCGAAGCCCCGGCCCTGTCGTGGGGCGGAATCATCATGCATTCGGCCGGGGCTCAGCTCGAGGCCACCGGAGCAATTTTTACCGGCAGCGGCGCCGAGCCGTGCTTTTTCGACAGCCAGTTTTGCGCGCGGGCCGGGGCGCCGCACAGCCATCGGGGAGAGCAACCGCTGCTTTCCTGCATCGGTTCGGGAATCAGCGTCTCGATGACTGACTCGGCGGCCATTTCGCTGAGCGGCCAGTTTGGGCATTCGGTTGATGGCGGGTCGTACACCTTTCGATTCACCCGGTTTCTGATGCAGCGATGCACGACGGGCGGCGAATACACCGGCGCAGCCTTTGTGGTCAACGACAGCGCCTTTATCGAATGTCCGGCGGACACGGCCGAGTTTGTGGATGGGGACAATGACTGTCTGTACCTGGTGAACGGGACGCACGGATTCACCAACACGTTGTTTGGCTATTGCAAGGACGACGCGATTGACTCCGGGGCCAGTGGCGCCGGGGTGTTCAACTACCAGGATTGCTGGTTCGAATCCGCTTTTCACGAGGCGAATTCGCTGTCCGGCACGGGCAAGCAGGTCGTGCATTGCCGGAGCGTCTTTTTGAACTCAGGCCAGGCGCTGGAGGCCGGCTACGAGAGTCCGGAGGGCACTTTGGATCAGTGCCTGGCCATTGGCAATGTGGTGGGGGGCCGGTTTGGGGACAATTATGATTGGTCCTACAACGGTTTTTTGCGCGCGACGAATTCCATTCTGCTTTACAACCACCACGATGTGTGGGGGATGAATTGGGCCGATTGGAGTTACCGCACCGGCCGGATGTCCGTGGTCAGCAACTATCTAAGCGTATCGGACCCGTTCTGGCCGTCGAACGCGGTGTGGAATGCAGCGACGGACGCGCCGGTGCTGGCCGGATATTTCAATGGGCCGGCGGAAAGCCCGGTGGGGATTGGCATGGCGTTGTGGTCCTCGCGGCTGGCGCCCGGTGCGACGACCATCCCGGTGAGGCTGAGCCGTTTCAGCACGAATATTGTTTCCGTGCGTTACCTTGCCGAGAGCCCGGGGGGTTCGCACGGGTCGGGCACGCTGACCTTTCAGCCGGGGGAAATGGTGAAGACCATTCCTTTGGCGGGCTTGTATCCGGCGGAAGCGGAAATGGTTTTGATCCGTTTGCTGGATGCCGAAAATGGCCAGCTTACGGGCTTGAGCCAGGTGTTTGCCCTGAACCGCAATTCGGACCCCAACGCATCCGCGACCCTGATTGCCAAGGGAGCGGTGTGGCGGTTTCTCGACACCGGCACCAACCTGGGAACGACGTGGGTGAACCTTGGGTTTGCCGATGACGATTGGAAGAGCGGACCGGCCCAACTGGGTTTTGGCGACAACGACGAGGTCACTTTGGTGGCCAGCAACCGGCAGGTGACCACTTACTTCCGTCACCGTTTTGTGGTGGCGGATCCGGCGGAATTCACGAGCCTGTCGCTGGGTCTGCTGCGGGACGACGGCGGAGTGGTGTATCTGAACGGGACCGAAGTCTTTCGCAGCAACCTTCCCCTTGGGCCCATTGACTACCTGACCCTGGCCACCAATGCCCTGCCCCAGGACGAAACCACGTACTTTTATACGAACACCGTTCCGGCCAGTCTGCTGGTGCCGGGAACCAACATCATCGCCGTGGAAATTCATCAATCCTCGGTGACCTCTTCAGACCTCAGTTTCGACCTCCGGCTTGAAGGAGTGCGACCGCCCGCTCCCCTGCTGCTGCGGCAGGTGCGAATCGGCCGGCAACTCGTGTTGTTCTGGAGCGAGCCGGACGCGGTTTTGGAGAAAGCCGCGGCCCTGGAAGGACCTTGGAGCGCGGAGAGCACCGGCAATCCGCAGGCGTTTGACCTGAGCGGCCCGCAGTGGTTTTTCAGGTTGAAACGGTGACGGCCGGAACGGCGGCGGTGTCTTGCGGGTCTCCGCCCACGCACGGGGCCGCGGAGGGCCTCAAGGGGCGTAGGCTTTGGCGTCGTGGTCGGCGCCGTGGCACGTCAAGGAGCAATTGCCGCGGCGGAGGCCTGTGGAGAGGTATTCGAGCCGGCCGTTGGAGGAGGCGGACACGTAGTCGCGATTGAAGTTGATGAGGTGGGGGACCGTTTGGACGCCGTGCGAGTCGTGGCAGGTGGTACAGGCGGCGCGTTCATCCACGATGTGGAGGCGGTGAAACGGGAAGCTGTCATCGGCGAGGATGCTGACACGGTCGTGGCATTTGTAACAGAGGGCGTAGGTGCCGGCGCTTTCGGCGTTGAAATCCTGGAGCACAAGCTGGCGTTCGAGAATCGGCTGATAAATGGAGCCGTGGGGGCCGTTGGGGCCGGAGCCGCCGCTCCCGGGGCCCTGGTCGCTGTTGTGACAGTCGGTGCAGTAAACGCGACTGGCGGTGCTCCAGCCGGGCAGGAGGCTGGGGACCGAGGGGTTTTTGCCGGCGGTGATGACGGGATGGAAGGAGGCATTGGCGGCCTGGAATTCCAGGCGGGTGTTGGTTTGAACGAACTGGCGGTTCACGCGAGCCGGCCCGCGATTCAAACTGTCGGCGTGGCAACGGAAGCAAAGCTCGTACTCCATGGTGAGGGGCTCGGCAACGGTGCCGGCGGCAGTGATGCCTTTGACACCTGCCAGGGCGCCGGTGGCCAGGGGCGCCTGGGCAGACGACCGGCGGGAGGCGTGAGGATTGTGGCAATCCACGCACTCGACATGGCGGGGCGGGTTGAGGGCATCCTCGGCGGGGTCATGGACGCCCGAGGTGTCGAGAATGGGGTGGGCGCTGAACTTGTTGAACTCGGGCTGGAGGTTGTGAGTGGCCACGTTGCCGTTGTGACAGGCAAAGCAGTTGTCTTCCTCGAGGGCGTGGTTGAGGAGGCGGGGTTTGGTGCCGGCGGCGTGGGAGGCATGGCAACTGGCGCAGGCGTTGGCCGCCACCGTCGTGTTGGTCGAGTGCGGCCAGGGATTCAGTCCGGTCCCGTTCCAGGTCTTGTTGGAGAGCCGGTGGGCCGAATCGGCCCAATAATTGGGGTTGTGACATTGCAGGCAGAGGGCGGAGGCATAGTTGTCCTGGACCAGGAACTTGCCGTATTGATTGTCGTGGGGGTCGTGGCAGGAGGTGCATTGCATCTGGCCGGTATGGTCGAGGCGCACCTTGTTGTTCAGGGTCGCGGGATCACGCAACTGGCCGTGGGCAGTCGCCAGGGCGCTGTCATAGACAAAGGAGATCGGGTGATCGTCGGAGAGGTCGGTTCCGAGATTGGCCGGTCCGGCCGGCATGGTGGTGACCGCATTGCGCATTTCAATGGGAACCGACCGGCTGTGAACCATTCCCAGCGCAACGGTTCCATCATGGCAGCTCAGGCAGAGTTTGGAGGAACCGGTGGGCTGGCCGATGGTGGCTTTGATGGTCGAACTGCTGTACGGGATGTAGGCTGCTTGCGACATGGCATGGTTCCACAGCGGCAGTTCGCCGGTGCCGCGATGCGGCGTGTGACAGAACAGACAGACTTCGGACTCGGTGCTGGCCTTGATGGCGCCGCGGCCGGCGATGGAAAGGTCATGTTTCGAAGCCAGGATGGTTTCGCCGGATGCCGCGCCGGGGTGGAGAACCAGCCCCAAGGCGGGCAGCAGGGTGCTGGTTGCGAAAAGGAGCCGGCGGCCGAAAATGGCCGCGCGAGCAAGGCGGGAATGGCTGAAACGACTGGAACTCATGACGGGCCGATGTATTTGAAAATCTGCAGCCGGCGGTTATAGGAATCGGCGACAAAAATTTCGTTGTTGCGGCTGATGGCAATGCCGTTGGGCAGCCAGAATTCGCCCGCGCCCGAGCCCGGGGCGCCGAAGGCGAGCAGGAGGCGGCCCGCCGGATCGAAGATCTGGACGTTATCAAACAGGGCATCTATGACATAAACATGGCCGAAGGAATCGGCGGCGACCCCCTTGGGGCGGCTGAACTGGCCGGGGCTGTCGCCCAGCCGGCCGATTTGGCCAACGAACCGGCCGGCCGCATCCAGGATTTGCACGCGGCTGTTCATGGAGTCGGTGACCAGGAGGCGGCCCTCGGAGTCCGCCGCCAGGTGCGTGGGGAAATTGAATTCGCCGGGCCGTCGCCGCGGCGGCCGAATTCAGCGACGAATTGCTCTTGCCTGTCGAAGACGACGATGCAATGGCGCAGGGAATCGGCGACACAGAGGCGGCCAAGGCTGATAGCCAATCCGGCGGGGCGCTCGAGGCGGTTGGTGAGCTGGCCCTGGAGCTTGCCTGACAGGTCGAACGTGATGACCCGGCCCAGGCCGGAATCCGCGACAAACAGGAGGTCCCCTTGTTTGGCGACGGCGACAGGCGAGACGAAACGGACCGAGCCCACTTTCGTCCAGCGATGCCATTTTTTCCTGGCCCGATCGTAATAGCAGACGGCAGCAGCCCCGGTGTCGGTCACGCAGAGGTTATCCGATTCGTCCAGGGCAAGGCCAAAAGGCTTGAGCAGGGGTTCGTTGCCTTTGTCTGAACCCGTCAGCCACTGGCCGAAGCGGGTGAAGGCCGAGCGGGTGATGCCGAGGTCGGCCGGCCGCCAGACGCTTTGCGAATAGCCGATGCGGGCGGTCAGAGGGGGTTCGGGCCAGACCGGAGGAGCGACCGGCTCGGCTGCGTGGGGCTGGCGGGAGACGCGGGCGCAGCCCGTGAGGGCGAACATGCCGCCGGCCAGGAGCGCCAGCCCGGCAAGGAGGGGCAAGACGACCGACCGCGCCCCAGGGCACGATGAGCCTGGGCGGGACTTGCCGCGGCGCAACCGGGATTGGCGTCGGACCATCATCACGAATGCTCAGAATATTCGTTTGAGGCGGACAAAGAGCAAATGCTTTTGCCGTTCCTGTTGGTCGAGGTACAGCTCGTAGTCGTAATCGTACCCCACATTCAGGGTGGTGCGGCCAATCACGTAACGGAGCGAAGGGCGGAGAGTCGCCAGAATCTGCTTCGGACCCAACCCGCGGCGGTAGGCGACCCCGGCGTCGGCGTCCAGGCCAAGGCGGCGGGTCAGGGCGCGGCGGTAACGGGTGGTGAAGCGGTAGTCTTCCTCGGTCCGGTTGAGGCTGGTAAAGTCCGTGAGCGTTTCGGTGAAGTCCAGGTTTAGGGAGGACACGTCATCCGGCCGGAACATGAAGGACTGGAAGAGGCGGGTGACGTTGTAGTCCGAGTCGGTTGAATCGTAGATTTGGTATTCGGCACCGGCGCGGAACCAGCGCCAGTTGAAATCCGTGCCGACGGTGTAGGTGCTGTATTCCTGGATGCGGAGGTCAGCAGGGGCGTTGTTCTCGTTGACGCTGACGCGGCCGTAGAGGCCCAGGAGGTTTTTCCAGAGATCGAACCGAATGTGAAAGAGGGTCGTGAGGGTTTCATAGCTGCCCGGGGGCGTAATGTCGCTCTGGTAATCCACCACCACGGCGGGAGGGATGGGTTCGCCGATGGGCCGGAGCCAGACGATGGCGGTGCGGGAGCCGCGGGGCTCGACGAGGTAATGGAAGCCGTTGAAGAAGGTGCGCAGGGGATCGTCCGGGTCGCGGACCACGATGGTGGCGGTGAGGACGTTGGGGAATTCGAGGAGGAAGCTCCAAGGGCCGGCGCCGGGCTCGCCGGCGGCGGTGACGGTGTGCCGCTCGTTTTGGATGGTGCGAAAGTCGCCGGTGTTTTCCTGTTCGGTATGGTCCAGGAACACGGAGGCGCCGAGGCGCAGATGGTGCTCATCGGTGAGGCGCTTGGTATAGACCTCGGAGATGCCGCCGCCAACGCGGGTGATGGAGCTGGAGCTGGCGGCATCCGAGCTTTGGGCGTCCGACCCGCGAACAATCAGGCTGGAGCCCAGGCTTTCGTAAAGCTGATGCGAGAGGGTGCCCTGCCCGTTGAAATTGTCCGAGGTGAAGGGGCCGGTTTCGAAATGGTCATAGGTCAGGTCGTACTGGCTGCGGAGGTTGGGACGGTGTTCGGCGCTGAAGCCGAGGTTGCCAATGTACTCGTCGCTGGTTTCGAAGGTGGTGTCGCGTTTGACCATGCTGGCGCTGGCGTGGAGGCGGTATTGATCCGCCGCGCCGAACCGTTCGCTGTCGCCAATCGAAACGGCGTGGTCGGTTCCGTCGCTGAGGGAGGGGCCGTCGGCGCGGCTGTAATGATTGAGGCTGTAGCTGAGGAGGCTGTCGCCCCGGTCGCGGCGGTGGCGCAATTCCAGATTGGCATTATCCTCGTCAATCACCGTTTCCTGGGTGACATCCACGGTATTGGTCTGGGGGACAAAAACGGGTGTTCCGCCGATCCACACCGGCACCAGGACGACCTGGTTGATCGGGTAACGGCTCGACCCGTTTTCGCCCCGGTGCTGATAGCCGGCGGTAAACAGCCAGGGTTCGTGGTCCCACACCAGCCGCCCGCCGTAGCGCCAGCTTTCGACCAGGGTGCGGGTGAAGAAATCGTTATCCCGGTAGGAATGATCGTAGCTGGCGAAGGCGGAAGCGTTGAAGGGTTTGTCCGCCAGGAAGAGCAGCTCGGTGGAAAAACTGCCGAGGTACTGCCACTCGCGGGTGGTGGTGGAGGCGCCGCTGCGCACTTTGTATTCCGAGTAGCCAAAGGCGCCATCGGTGCGGAGGAAATACTGGAGGAGGTTGGGATGATAGACGGAGCCATTGGCGTTGAGGCTGAGGGAAGGCCCGGCAAACAGCCGTTGGTAACTGACGGTGGCGCCGGAATTTTCCACGCGGGTTTGCTGGTAATTTCCCTCGGCGTACACGCCGGCGCTGACCTCGGAGAGGCGGAACGTGAACCACTGGGGTTCGATGTAGCGGGGCTGGTAACGGGCCTGGGCGAAGGCGCAGGGGCTGGCGCCCGCCGCCACCCAGAGCAGAAACAACCAGAACCGCGCGCTGTGCATGGGTCTGAGCATCATTTGGGGGATTCGCCTGGCGGAGCGGCCGGAGGTTTGGCCCCGGGCTTGAGGAACAACTTTTCGGCCCCGGCGTGGGGGTCGTGGCACGTCGAGCAGCCTTGGCCAGCCGGGGCTTTGGCATGCGCTTCGACGGCCGCCATGTCTTTCTCCTCGTGACACTCGAAGCAAACCTGCCGGGCATCCTTGAGCAACAGGGCCGGCTCGGCGGCGTGGTGCGGGGCATGGCAGGAGGCGCATTCGCCGTTGGCGGCGGGATCATGCTTGAAAGCGGCCTTTTCGATGGCTTGTTGCAGGTCTTCGTGGCACTCGAAGCACAGCTTGCCGTCCGGCTTCGCGAGCAGGCCTTTCAACTCGGCCTGATGCGGCTGGTGACAGGAGGAGCATTCGCCGTTCTCGGCCGGTTGATGCTTCACCTTGGCAGCCTGAAGCTGCTGCTGAACATCCTCGTGGCACTCGAAGCACAGCTTGCCGTCCGGCTTCGCGAGCAGGCCTTTCAACTCGGCCTGATGCGGCTGGTGACAGGAGGAGCATTCGCCGTTCTCGGCCGGTTGATGCTTCACCTTGGCAGCCTGAAGCTGCTGCTGAACATCCTCGTGGCACTCGAAGCACAATTGCCCTTCGGGCTTGAGCAGCAGCTTGGGCTGGTCGGCGAAGTGCGGATTGTGGCACGAGCTGCATTCGCCATTGTCTGCCGGCTGGTGTTTGACCTTGGCGGCCTGAAGGCTCTGCTGGATATCCTGATGGCATTCGAAGCACAATTTATCCTCCGCCTGGGTCAGCAGCCCCTTGAATTCCGACCCATGGGCCAGGTGACAGGAGTGGCACTCGCCGTTCTCGACCGGCTGGTGCTTTGCTTTGGCCTGGGCAGGAAACGGGTCATGACATTCGGCACACAAGGCGGCGCCGGTCAGGTGCAGCATGTGGGGATTGGCCGATCCGTGGGGATCGTGGCAGCCGGTGCATTCGCCGTTTTCGGCGGGTTGATGTTTGACCTTAAGGGCGGTCAGGAAATTGTCGTGGCATCCAAAGCAGATTTGGGTCTGCGGTCCCTTCATTTTCACCGAGAAGCGCGAGACATGGCACTCGGTGCAGTTTTTGTCCTCATAAGGAGGATGGGGGGTGAAGGCGTGCACGACCGGGACGGGGGCCGGGGCCGGGGCAGCCTCCGGCATCGCCAGCGGCCGGCCATCCTCGTCGTATTGCACACGGGCCGGAGCGTTGGTGGCGCCCGGAGCCGGGACGCCGTCGAAGAAGAAGGTCAGCCAGCGATGCTTGGTTTGGGTACTGCAGCCGACCAGCAGCCCAACGCCGAGGAGCACAATCCAGAACCCCGGCCGCGGCGGTCGTTTTCGATGGGGCGCGTCAGGTGCGGCGGGCATGTTTAGAGGGAAACGGAATCGCGCTGAAGCGGTTGAATAACGGGGTTAGCGTTTCTTGAGGAAGCCATAAACGCTGACTTTGTTCGGGCCGGCCTGGTTGGTGACCAGGATAAGGTACTCCAGCTTCTGGCCGGGGGCGACGTACTTCTGAAACAAGCCCAGGTTGTCATAGTCAATGGCCAGACCAGCGGGCAGGTATAGAGCCGCCGGCCCGCTGGACCGGGGTTCGCCGAACCACATCAGGAGACGGCCCTCGGGATCAAAGACCTGGGCGACCGGGGCGGCGGCGTCAATCACGTAGCAACGATTCTGCCGGTCCACGCCGATGCCTTTGGGCATGGCAAAACGTCCCGGGGTCACGCCCAGCTCGCCGAAGGTCTGCAGGTGGTTGCCCTGCGCATCGTAAACTTTGACGGCGAAACCGCCCGTATCGCTGACGTAGATGCGGCCATCGTCGCCAATCGCCAGGTTGGTGGGCTGGAACAGGCGCTTTTGGTCGTCGAGGTCCAGCGTCGGAAAGGTTCGCAGGAGCTGGCGCGAGGCCTTGTCGTAAACGCGTACGCAGCGCCCTTTCAAATCGGTCAGGTAAAGCCGGTCGCCGGCCAGCGCGATGCCGCAGGGTTTCATCTCGTCCTTCACCCCAATGGCACCCAGATAATTGAGGTTTTTGTCAAAGATGAGCACCTGCTCGCGGCCGGTGTCGGTGATGTACATCGTCCCATCGTCATCCACGGCAATGTTGATGGGAACCTTGAAGGCACCCGCGCCGACCGGTTTGAGATAGCGCATTTTTCGGGCAGCCAAATCCGCGATGCTCACGTTCACCGCCTGGGTGTCACAGACATAGATCTTGCCCTTCTTGATCGTGATGCCGTAAGGCTTGATGATCGGGCGGTAAACCCGCTCCTTGCCAACCACGAAGTCGCTGAACTTGCCGCGGGCGCCCAGCTCGGATTCCGAGCCGTAACTCATCAGGTATTGTATCCGGGGTTCGTCAGGCGGAGGGGGGAACACCACGTAGTTTGCCGGCGCTGGTTTGCGGGCGGCGCAGCCCGCAGCCAGGAGCAGCACCGCCAGAGGCCAGAACCCACGACGCAAGGCTTTAGAGATCGTCGTCATAGATCACCCATTCGTGTTCAGTCAGCTTCTCCAAGGGCGCAATCCGCCATGCCAGCACGCAAGTCGCCGTTGCACCGTAACTTTCACGCGTGCAGGATGCTAAGGCAGCGGTCGGGCGACAACACCGTTGTTGTTTGAGACTTCG
>ERZ795050.2768-NODE-2768-length-18618-cov-10.986532_pt1 | contig 18618 bp, 19 predicted proteins | sample MGYA00375134_ERZ795050 | MGnify/ENA primary metagenome ERZ795050 (study PRJEB30179, sample SAMN05720221) | activated sludge metagenome | isolation source: Anaerobic digester | place: Japan | collected 2015-05-26 ... | reverse complement strand
AAAGATTATGCCCAAGGATAAAATTTCTATAATTAAAAGAAAAATAAAGTATCCCCGAATAGAGTTAAAGACTGGAGTTCCAATATTAATATTACCTCAAAATAATAGTTTTGATGAAATTGAGATTTTGGATAAACATAAAAAGTGGCTTAAACAAAAATTAGAGTTTATAGAAAAAACTAAAAAGAAATACAAAAATCAGAAGATCTATAAAAGGAGCGATAATGATTTAATTAAATTAGTCACAAATTTTATTGATAAATATTCGAAAGTTTTAGAAAAAAAACCAGATAAAATTAGTTTTCGATATATGAAAACTAAATGGGCAAGCTGTAGTAGAAAAAATAAAATCACTTTTAATTTTATGCTTAAATATTTACCGCCGCGGCTTATTCGTTATATTACTTTTCATGAAATGGCTCATTTATTAGTTCCAAATCATAGTAAAGATTTTTGGTTTTTAATTAAAAGAGAATTTAAAAATTATACACAATACGAAGAACAACTTTTTGGTTATTGGTTTTTATTATTAGAAAAATTACCAAAAGATAAGACTAGCCAATTTTATTAAAAATTATTTTAATAGATAAAAATTATGTAAAACTAAGAATACTTAAATTGAAAATGAATCAAGAGAACTTACCGGAATTAATAATTTAGAGGGGTGACAATCTATGGTAGATTTCAACAATAAAATTTCCATTATCGTTGATAAAAAAATGAGAAAAAGCAGTATATTGGTTAGAAAGAAGAATCGATTAATAATGGGGCGAACAGAAAATGTTGCACCCCATTTTTATTTTTGTATAATATTTTTAGAAATAAAAGTAAATACCCTTGTCCTATCCTTTTTAGAAGCGGACTTTTTTATTTTAGCTTTTTCTTTTTAATATTTCCGTTAGGTTTAATATTTTCATTAATAATCTCAATTGCTTTCCCGTTAATCAGGGCAATAGAAATTTTTTTATAAGCAGATGAGAGAATTCTTTGAAAAGTACTCTGCGAAGTATTCATTTTTTTAGCGCATTCTTTTTGTTCCAGCCCTTCAATATTTTTTAATCTTAGGGCTTCAACTTCTTCAAGCGATAAACTGATAATTTCTAAAAACCTCATCGGTACACCTTGAGGTTTAAAATAAGTTATATTTGGATTAAATCTAATTTTTCTACAACGTCTTGGTCTGGGCATAAAATTGATTATTTCTATAATTTGTGATAAATTTTTCTTGAAAGAAAGCCGCCGGCCCCTTTTTACTTTTACAAAGGGGCCGGTTCTCCGCCTTCTTTTACTTTTGCTGATTTTTTAGGGCTGCTATTTCTTCTTTGATCATCATCAATTCTTCCTCAAGCATTTTTTCTTCAGTTTCTAAGGCAGTTAGTTCATTTTTAGGAGAAATAAATCTCCTAAATCCGTAACCATAACCGCCGCGGCCACCCCAGCCTCGCCTCATTCCACCTCCACAGGGACCCAAACCCCAGCCAGTTCCTGGACCTTGTCCCATTGGACCAGTTCCGTTAAATCTTGGCATAATTTTATAGATTTTTATTAATTTTTACTGATAGTCTCGACCTTTGTTTAACTATCTATTTTGAGTATATATTCATAATTATTTTTTGTCAAGGGTTTTAATACAAAGAATGTGAAGTGGACGAAAAATAAGAGATAGCGTTTTCTTGAATAACAATACTCCCGCTTTAAAAAGCGGGGTTTATGATTTAAATTTTTTGCTTTTCTGAGGGTTTTTGATTATAATAAAAACATTATTTTTAAATAATTAAACTTTTTCAAAATTATGGAAAGAATTTGGATAAAGGAAGCAACTAGTCGCCTCAATCAAAGTGTTCGGCTTGGTGGTTGGGTGGACACTCGAAGAGATCATGGAAAAATTATTTTTATTGATCTTCGGGATAGAACTAGCAAAGTTCAATTAGTTTTTTTACCTCAAGATAAAGAAGTTTATGAACTGGCAGAAAAATTAAGGCCAGAATGGGTTATTGAAATTGAAGGAATAGTTAATAAAAGGCCGCAGGGAATGGAAAATGATAAAATATTAACTGGCCAAATAGAGATTATTGTTAAGAAGTTAACAATTTTAGCTGAAGCCAATGTTTTACCCTTTGATTTATCAACTGATGGCAAAGAAATCAAGGAATCTTTAAGATTAAAATATCGCTATTTAGATTTAAGAAGAGAAAGATTATTAAAAAACATTAGTCATCGTTCATTGGTGAATAATTTTATTCGAAATTATCTTCTGGAAAGAGATTTTATTGAGGTAGAAACTCCTTGTTTAACTAAATCAACTCCAGAAGGAGCCAGAGATTATCTGATACCTTCAAGGATAGAACCGGGAAAATTTTATGCCTTACCTCAAAGTCCCCAGCAGTACAAACAGCTTTTAATGGTTGCCGGTTTGGAACGATATTTTCAACTCGCCCGTTGCTTCCGGGATGAAGATACCCGAGGTGATCGTCAGCCAGAGTTTACTCAGCTTGATTTGGAAATGAGTTTTACCAGCCAAGAAGAAATTCTTGGTTTAGTTGAAAATCTTATTAAAGAATTAGTAGCAAAAATTTATCCGGAAAAGAAAATTCAGCATTTTCCTTTCCCCCGTTTAAGCTATCAGGAAGTAATGAGCAAATATCATTCTGATAAGCCAGATTTAAGAGAAAATAAAAACAATCCTGATGAGCTGTCTTTTCTTTTTGTTGTTAATTTCCCTTTATTTGAATGGAAAGAGGAAGAAAAAAAATGGGATTCAGTGCATCATCCTTTTACCCGACCTCAATTTAAAGAAGGGGAAACTTTAGAAGAGTTTCAAAAACGAATTCAAACTGAACCCAATAATATTTTAGCTCAGCAGTACGATTTAGTTTTGAATGGCTACGAAGTTGGCGGCGGTTCAATCAGAATTTCTGAGCCAGAATTACTGGAAACTATTTTTGAATTTTTAGGCTATTCCAAAGAAGAAATAAATCAGAAATTCGAACACTTATTAGAAGCTTTTTCTTATGGGGCTCCTCCGCACGGAGGAATTGCTTTAGGGTTAGACCGGCTATTAATGATCTTTGAGAATGAACCTAGCATTAGAGAAGTTATGGCATTCCCTAAAACTGGAGATGGTCGGGATTTATTAATGAACGCTCCTTCAGAGGTGGAAGAAAAACAATTAAAAGATCTCCATTTAAAGATTATTAAATAAGATTTATTAAATAATTTAAAGAAAAAATATGACTGACAGAAAAAAAGAAAAAACTTTAGTTTTAATCAAACCAGATGGTGTCCAAAGAGGATTAATTGGAGAAATTATTAAAAGATACGAAAGAACTGGGTTAAAATTAGTGGCTTTAAAGATGGTGGTGCCAACAGATGAAATGGTAGAAAGGCATTATTTAATTGATCCTCAATGGAAAATTAAGGCTGGCCAAAAATCTATTGAGTCTTACAAGAAAAAGGGCCTTCAGCCACCAAGCAATAATCCAGAAGAAATAGGAGAAAGAGTTTTAAATTCTTTAAAAAAATATTTAGCCAGCGGACCAGTCATTGCTATGGTATTTGAAGGAATCAATGCGGTAGGAATAGTGAGAAAAATCACCGGTTCAACTGAACCCTTGTCTTCTGATGTAGGAACAATTAGAGGAGATTTTACTATTGATTCTTATGAAGTTGCTGATGTAGATAACCGGGCCGTAAGAAACTTGATTCATGCTTCTGGTTCTTCTGAGGAAGCAGAAAAAGAAATTAATATTTGGTTTCAGCCCGAAGAAATAATTAATTATCGATTAATCAATGAGTCTATTCTTTATGACGTGAATCTTGATGGGATTTTAGAATGATTAGAATGATTTGATTTTTGAGTTTTTTTATGTTATCGTGATACTGGTCTTGTCAAAGCGAGAAACGATTCAGGTCATTTTGAATCCTCAAGGGAGTCCAATTCTTCTAACCCGTGGGTTAGAAGGGCGGACACCCACTTGGGTTTTAGCTGAATTCGATCTTGCGGCGACAAGACCAATTTTTTCCAATTTAAACTTTTAAATTTATTTAATATGTCAAAAATTTGCGCTCTTTGTGGTAAAGGTTCAGTTAAATCTTCTACCTATAAAAAAGTTAGATCAAAATACAATCCAACTGGTCAACATTTTCAAAAACCTAATCTTCAAAAGGTTAAATTAGCCAATGGAAAAACTATTCAAGTTTGCAGTCGTTGCCGGAAAAAAATAAAAAATCAAATTGCTCAATAATTTTTTAATTTATGAAAGCAAAAAAAGAAAAAATTATTATTGAGAAAAATTTATGTATTGGTTGTGGAATGTGTACGGTTTTATGTCCGGAAGTTTTTGAATTGGTTAATGGTAAGGCCTCCGTGAAAGAAGAAGCTGATTTTGAGAAAAACAAAAAAGCTATTGAGGAAGCAATCGAAAATTGTCCAGTAAATGCTATTTCTTTAAAGAAAAAGGGCTAAGCGGGGTATAGCGTAATGGTAGCGCACACCCTTGGGGTGGGTGAGGAAGGAGTTCAATTCTCCTTACCCCGACAATTATTGGCTTGAAAACAATTATTGATAATGACAAGGGAGGGCATTAATTTTGTTTTTTAATATGTTTAAACAACAAATTCAAAATTTAGTTTATTCTGCTCTTAAGAGTTTAGCTAAAAAAGGAGTTTTTTCTCAAATAACGTTAGAAAAACATTTAATTGAAATAGAAACCCAGTTTCAAAAGGAAAAAGGAGATTATTCTTCTAATATTGCTTTTTCTTTGGCAAAACAATTAAAACAATCTCCCCAAACAATTGCCCAAAAAATTCAGGAGGAAATTTTAATCAAAAAACCTAAATTTTTAAAAAAGATTGAGGAAAAAAATGGTTTTTTAAATTTCTTTTTGGAAGAAAATATTTTGACTAGTAAATTTTTAAAGGTTGAATCAGAAAAATTATTTTCTCTTAATATTGGAAAAAATCAGAAAGTTATTATTGAATTTTCCTCTCCCAACATTGCTAAACCGATGCACGTTGGCCATTTGCGTTCAACAATTATTGGCGATTGTCTTGCCAATTTATTTAGTTTTAGCGGTTATCAAGTAATTCGTTGGAATTATTTAGGAGATTGGGGTACTCAATTTGGCAAACTAATCACTGCTTATAAACTTTGGGGCAAGGAAGAAAAAATTAAAAAAGATCCTGTAAATAATCTTTTAAACCTCTATCAGAGGTTTCATTCGGAAGCGAAAAAAAATCCCCAGTTGGAGAAAATGGCTCAAGAAGAATTTAAGAAATTAGAAGATGGAGATAAAGAAAACACTCGTCTGTTTCAATGGTTTTCCAAAGAATCGTCAAAAGAATTTCAAAAAATTTATCGTCTTTTTAAAATAAAATTTGATGTGATTAAGGGAGAAAGTTTTTTCTATCAGGATCAAGAAAAAATTATTGAAGAATTGAAAAAGAAAAAAATAGTTCAAGAAAGCGAGGGAGCATTAATCATTGATTTAAAAGAATTTAACTTGCCGCCAGCGTTAATTTTAAAAAGTGATGAAGCTGGTCTTTATCTAACCAGAGATTTATGCGCTTTAATTTATCGAGTAGATAAATATCAGCCAAAGATGATTCTTTATGTGGTGGGTAATGAACAGGACTTACATTTTCGGCAGCTATTTGCGGTTTTTCAAAAGATTAGAAAAAATAAAGTAAAATTAGTCCACGTGAAATTCGGTTTAGTCCTTAATGAAAAAAAAGAAAAATTTTCCACCCGTGAAGGCGAATTAATTCCTTTAAAAGAGTTAATAGATAAAGCCATTATTGAAGCGTTAAAAATTCTTAATAAAAAACAACCGGCTTGGCCAAAAGAAAAGAAACAAAAAATTGCTGAGAAAATTGCGATTTCTTCGTTGAAATTTAACAATCTTAAAACCTATCGTTTAAACGATATTATTTTTGATTGGGAAAGAATGATGAGTTTTCAAGGTGATAGCAGTGTTTATTTGCAATATACCTTTGCTCGTTTTTCTAAAATTTTAGCTAAATCAAAATTATCCCGAAATTTTATCAAGGATTTTCAAAAAAGAAATCAAAAAATCGAAGTTAACTCTTTAGAAAAAGATATTATAAAAAAAATAATTGATTGGCCGGATATTATTATTTCTTCAGTTCGCAATTACGCTCCTAATATTTTAGCTAATTATCTTTTGTCTTTGGCTGATTTATTAAATCAGTATTACGAAACAACGCCGGTTTTGCAGGAAGAAAATCTTGAACAAAGGCACTTCCGTCTTTATCTGATTGAAATATGTTTAGAAGTTTTCACTAATGGCTTTAATCTTCTTGGGATAGAAACATTAAAAGAAATTTAGATGAAAACTAATTTTTTGGTTTTTTAAGATCATTAATTTTTTCGTAGTTTTTGATGGTCTGAGAAAAATTTTCTATTTTTTCTAAAACTGAATCATCTATTTCCCAATCACTTTTATTTAAAGTTTGAATTTCGTGGTCAATGACCATTAAAGTATAGTTAAAAAACATTTTTTCTTCCTCGGTTTTGGTGTCAAGGTTAGGGATTAAAGCGTTTAAGCACTTATCAAGATATTTTTGAGGTAAAGCAATATAAAATATTGGTAATTTTTTGACCGGAGAAGGCAAGATTTCCTGATTTTCCATTTTTAGTCCATATTTTAGCTGGACTCCTTTTTGGTTTCTCGCAAGGACTTTGTCTCTTTTTTCGTAAAACCTTTTGTCTTTAATATCTGCTACTTCATCAAAGGCGCAGACTATTTCACCGTTCTTTTTATCCATAATGACATTATCAACCTTATTAAAAACATCATCATAGCGGTTTGTTCTCATAACATAAAAACGATCTCCCATAAATTTATTCAAAATGACGGTTTTGGTTGCTTCTAATTTTTCTCCAATTTGATGTTCCTTTTCTGTTTCAATTTGCTGGGGGTTTTTATTTTTATACCATTGTTTTTCTAGCTCCTCTATTTTTTTCTGATCCCCTTCAATTTCTTTTTGGCTATAAACTTTTTCAAAAAATTTAGAATCTATTCGGGCTTTTTTATCAACTGGAAGGCCTTCTTTTTCTAAGTCGTCGCTGATTATTTCTAAAAGTTTTGTTAATTGTTCTGAGGGTTTTTCTTTTTGCTCTGATTCTGTTTCTTCGATTTTTTTCTCAATTTTGTTTTGACGATTTGCATTTTGCTGGGGGATTTGTTCAAACATAATTAGATATTTTATTTAAGTTTAAGAATTTAAGACAATAATATTATAGTAATATACCATAAATAATGAAACAACAAGAATTTTCAATCTTCAATGATTAAATGTTCAATAAAACGAAAATAATTTTTAACAAAAAGGGGCAAAAATGCCCCTTACGAACTAATAACCTTCAAATTGCTTTCTAACCCTAACACATTCTTATAAATCTTAATCAATAAACATTGATTATTTTGAGAACATGTATAGTGTTTTAAAATATGGTTTAAATGCTTACATAACCGAGCCTTTCGAAAATTATCCTGACAATAGATTGTTTTTTCTTCTGCTGAATAATAAACAATAGAACTTAATAAGAATTTTTCTTCATCACAACCCTCAATAGGACAATGGTTGTTTTGACAATGTCCCTGCTTTTGTAAAAAACACATTTTAATAGAACCTCCCTTCAAACACTTTCTAAGTTTTTAAACTAAGTTTCTTGAAGTAAAAATTAAAAAATTTTTATTCTTCATCAGTCCTCAATCAATTATCTCTCACCTCCAGAATTAGTTTAAATATCAAATAGAAGAAATTTTTCTATTGATTATTAAATATTTTTTAAAAAAGAAATAACTATTTTAATGTGCTTTTTAAATTATAACATTTTTTGAAAATTTGTCAATTCATGGCAAAAGTTCAAACACATAATGGAAAATATATCAGGGAAAGGACTTATGCCAAACCTTGCTTTTTTCTAAAAAATTGCTATAATTTAACCTTATTGAAATTAAGGTCACCAGATAAAATAATAATTAAAAAAATGAAAAATAAGAATAACTATTTTTTTTACCTAATCCTTTGTGTTTTAGTGGCTGGTCTGTTTTATTGGGGTTATCATTCAGGAAATAGCCAAGCATTAGTCGTAAAAAATGGAGCTAATTTAGCCACGGTTAAAAACGCTTTAGATTTTATCAATAAAAATTTATTAGCTGAAGGATATTCAGCAGAAATAGAATCAGTGGAAGAAGAGAATGGAGTTTATAAATTAAATTTAAAAATTGACGAAGAGATAACGAGTGTTTATTTAACCAAAAACGGAAAAACTCTTTTCCTGAGTGCCGTTGATCTAGCTGAAGCAGAAAAAACCATTAATAATGAAAATAATGGACCTCAGGCAATTAGTAAATGCGAAGATATTAATAAATCTGACAGCCCGGTTTTAGAAGCTTTTATTGTCAGCCAATGTCCTTTTGGCTTACAGATGCAAAGGATTTTAAACGAAGCAATTAAAAGTATTCCTCAGTTAGAAAATTTTATTACGGTTGAATATATTGGAGAAATAGAAAATAATCAAATTCAGTCAATGCACGGCGAAGAAGAGGCGCAGGAAAATTTAAGGCAAATTTGTTTAAGAGAAGAACAAAAAGATAAATATTGGCCTTATGTTGAATGTTATATGAAAGAAGGAAAAACAGCTGAATGTTTATCAAGTACTGGAGTTGATCAGGGAAAATTGACTTCCTGCATGGAAGATACTAATCGAGGCATAACTTATGCTCAAAAAGATTTTACTCGTCAAGACGAATTTAAGGTTGATGGTTCTCCTACTTTAATTATTAACAATGAATTGGTTTCTGAATTTGGTTTTGGCGGTCGGAATCCGGAAGCAATTAAGCAAATCATTTGTTGCGGTGCCCAAAATAAACTTTCTTTTTGTGACCAAACTTTAAGTACAGAAGAAGCAGCAGCCAGTTTTTCTTCAACTTATAGCGACGGAAACTCTGGTGCTTCTGCTTCTTGCCAATAACTCGACTTGTAATGTCCAAAAATTAATTGAAAATTGAAAATTGAATTTTATCAAATCTTGACTTTTTGAAAGAATTTTGTATTATATGAAGCAAAATTTCTGACAGAGGTCGAAAAAATAACTAATATTCTATTATGGCAGTTCAAACTCTTACTGATGAATTAAAAAAACTTTTAATGGAAGAAGATGAATTAGAAGAAGATAGTGATTGGAGCGAAGACGAAAACGACAAAGAAAACAAAGAAGTCAAAGAAGAGGATGAAGAGGTTGATGAGTTAGACGATGAAGACGAAGACCTTGATGAAGAAGAGAGTGATGATGATAACTGGTAATACCTAAATCATTACTGACGAATAAAAAATAAATGGCAGCTTCGGCTGCCATTTATGAATTTTAAAATTTGACAGAAAAAAAATTATTTTGTATAATTTTTTAGTTAAATTTGCCCGAAAGGGCTTTTTTAAAAACAATGAAAAATTTATTTTCTCGCCTTAAAGAATACCTTCATTCTTCTTTATTGGAGTTAAAAAAGGTTAATTGGCCTTCTCGAAAGGAAACTGTTAAAAATACTGTTTCTGTTTTAGTTTTATCATTAGTTCTTGCTTTAATTTTAGGGGTAATGGATTATTTCTTTTTGAATATAGTTAGAATTATTATTAAATAATTATGCCTAAACAACAAATTAATTTAGGGCGTAATTGGTATGTTATTCATACATACGCCGGCTACGAAGATGCTGTCGCTCGAAATTTAAAACAAAGAATAGAAGCCTTTGGTATGCAGGATAAAATTTTTAATGTTTTGGTACCGAAAGAAAAAAAGGTTAAAATTAAAGATGGCAAAAGAATGGTGGTAGAAGAAAAAAACTATCCGGGATATGTTTTTGTTGATATGATTGTGACTGATGATTCCTGGTACATTGTAAGAAATACGCCAATGGTTACTGGGTTTATTGGCAGTGGAACTATTCCTTGGCCGGTTGATGAAGGAGAAATGAAAGAGATATTGAAAAAAATCGGCGAAGAAGAACCAAAGTATAAAGTCAATCTGGAAGTAGGAGATTTGGTAAAAATAACTGACGGACCTTTTAAAAACAAGGAAGGCAAAGTGAGTGAAATTGATGAAGAAAGAGGAAGAGTTAAAGTCTTAGTTTCTTTATTCGGTCGGGAAACGCCTATTGATTTAGATTTTCTTCAGGTTGAAAAAAGATAAGATAAATTTTAATAAATTACAATAATGGCTAAAACAATAAAAACCAAATTAATTCTTCAAATACCAGCTGGACAGGCTAATCCTGCTCCTCCGGTTGGGACAGCGTTAGGCCAGCATGGACTGAATATTCAAGAATTCTGCACAAGATTTAACGAGGCAACCAAAGACAAAATGGGAGATATTATCCCAGTGGAAGTGACTGTTTATATTGACAGGACTTTTGATTTGAAATTTAAAGAACCGCCGATCTCTTATCTTTTAAAAAAAGCTGCTGGCATAGAAAAGGGCGCAGCTGACCCTTTAAGAGAGAAGATGGGTAAAGTTAGTCGGGATCAGCTGAAAGAAATTGCTTTAAGGAAAATGAAAGATTTAAATACTGATAACCTTGAATCAGCAATAAAAATGATTGAAGGCACTGCCCGCAGCATGGGAATTGAAGTTGAATAATTTAAATTATTAATCAATTAATGTGGAATTATGGCTCAAGAATATGAACCAGTCATTGGTTTGGAAATTCATGTTGAGTTAAAAACCAAAACAAAAATGTTCTGTTCTTGTTTAAATGATGCCGAAGAAAAAATTCCCAATAAAAATATCTGTCCAATTTGTTTAGGCCATCCCGGCACTTTACCGACAATCAATAAAAAAGCAGTAGAATTTGTTTTAAAAGTTGGTCTTGCCCTTAATTCAACAATTCCTTCTGTTTCTAAATTTGACCGAAAAAATTATTTTTATCCTGACTTACCAAAAGGTTATCAAATTTCTCAATTTGACCAGCCTTTATGCAAAGGCGGTAAATTACCTTTATTTTTAGATTCGGAAAATAGAAAAGAAATTCCTATTACCAGAATTCATTTAGAAGAAGATACTGGTAGACTTATTCATTCCCACGGAATTACTTTGGTTGATTTTAACCGGGCCAGCCGACCATTAATGGAATTAGTGACAGAACCGGCAATTCATTCTGCTAAAGAGGCTCGTTTATTTGCCGAGAGCCTCCAAATTTTATTAAAAAATTTAGAGGTTTCTGAAGCCGATATGGAAAAAGGCCAAATGAGGTGTGAAGTTAATATTAGTTTACGGAAAAAAGGAGAGGAAAAATTAGGAACAAAAGTTGAAGTGAAAAACTTAAATTCCTTTAAGGCCATAGAAAAAGCCATAGAGTTTGAAACAGAAAGGCAAACAAAACTATTAGAAAATTCAGAAACGATTATTCAGGAAACAAGAGGCTGGGATCCTCTCAAAGAAATTACCTATTCTCAACGAGAAAAAGAAGAAGCTTACGATTATCGTTATTTTCCTGAACCTGATTTACCGCCAATTAATGTTTTCGAAAGTTTTGATATTGAATCATTAAAAGAGAATATTATTTTACCTTGGCAGGAAAAAGAAAGGATAATGAAAGATTATGGCCTTAATTCTTTGGAAGCTAATTTATTGATTAAAAATAACTGGTTAAAATCTTTTTATGAAAAAACTATTAGTTGTTTAAAAGAACAAGTTCGTCAAAATATTACTGAAACTAATTATCATTTAGTTTATAACTATTTATCAACCGATTTAGTCGGCGTTAAAGAAAGCGCGAATTTAAAAGAAGAAGAAATTAAAATTACTCCCGAGGCTTTTAGCCAGATTATTTTTTTCCTTTTAGAAAATAAAATTTCTTCCCGGGTAGCTAAAGATTTGATTATTGATCTTGCCAAAAACGGCGGCGAGCCGGAAAAAATTATCAAAGAGAGAAAATTAGAAAATATTCAAGATCTATCTCTTTTCAATAAAGTAATTGATAAAGTTTTATTAGCTAATCCCAAAGCTGTTGAGGACTTTAAAAACGGCAAAACAACGGTTTTGCAATTTCTTATTGGTCAGGCAATGAAAGAATTAAAAGGAGCGGCTAATCCTCAAGAACTATCAGAATTAATTAAGAAAAAAATCGAAAGCCAATAATTATTGATTAATAATTAATAATCAATAATCAGCCTTTCTCATTGAGAAATTTCTTAGTTAAATCAACGGCCTCTTCTGGTTTTTCAACCCAATGAACATTTTTTATTTTTCTAAACCATGTCATCTGCCTTTTAGCGTAATTATTAATTTCTTTTAAAAGTTGTTTTTTCATTTCTTCAAAAGAAATTTTCTCTTCTAAATAACGATTTAAAAAACGATATTCTAAACCAAAACCTTCTAATCTTTGAGAAGAGACTCCTTGTTTTTTGAGATTTTTAACCTCAGAAATCATTCCTAAATTTAATCTTTTTTCTAGTCTTTTTGAGATTAGATTTTTTAATTCTTGTCGATCTTTTTTTATTCCAATAATTAAAATATCCCAGTCAGGCGGTTTTTTAACTAAGGCTGGGACTTTTTCTAATGTTGAAGCGATTTCTATGGCGCGAATTAATCGAGGTCGGTTATTTTTATCTATCTTTTTAGCTTTTTGAGGATCTAAATCTTTTAATAGCTGGAATAATTCTTCTTTTGATTTTTTTCCCAATTTTTCTCTTAACCTTTTATTTGGTTTAACTTTTGGCAATTGCCAGCCTTCAATTAAGGCGGAGATATAAAGTCCAGTTCCGCCACAGATAATTGGCAATTTTCCTTTTTTAAAAATTTCCTCTACAGCTTTATTGGCTAATTTTAAAAAATCAGCCAGAGAAAAATATTTTTTTGGGGAAACGATATCTAAAAGATGGTGTTTTACTCCCTGAGAGTAATATTGATTTTTGGGTTTTTTATCTTTTTCCACTTTACCCGTTCCTAAATTCATTCCTTTATAAACTTGTCTAGAATCAGCCGAAATAATTTCTCCGTTAAACAATTTAGCAAGCTGAATAGCCAAGTCAGATTTTCCAGAAGATGTTGGGCCAAGAATGACGATAATTTTCTTTTTCTTATTCTTCATTTTTTTTATCTTTGTTGATTAAATATTTAACCGGCTGAAAGGTTTGGCGGTGAATTAATGAAGGACCGTAAATTTTTAATAAAGTTTTATGATTAAAAGTCGGATAGCCCTTATTGACCTCGAAATTATATGCCGGATACTTTTGGCTTAATTTTTCTAACTTTTTATCTCTTTTCACCTTGGCTAAAATTGAAGCCAAGGCAATAGAAAAAAATTTATTATCACCTTTAACTATGGCTATCTGTTTATAAGGAAGAGATGATTTAATTATTCTATTGCCGTCAATTAAAACTAAAGTTTTCGGAATTTCTTTTTTAGTTAACTGAAATTTTTTTAAATTATTTTCCATTGCTTTTTTAACGGCCTTGTCAATATTGATTCTGTCAATTGTTTTTTCGCTGATAAAACTAATTTGGTAATTAATAATTTTTTTCTTTTGGAGGTTTTTGGCTATTTCAAAAATTTCTTTTCTTTTTTTGGGTGACAATTTTTTTGAGTCTTTGACGCTTTTCATTAAAAAAGAATACTCTTTTTGTCTTTTTAAAAGAGATAATTTATTTTTTTCAATCATTACTGCTGCCGCATAAACTGGTCCTGCTAAGGAACCCCGGCCAGCTTCATCAAGACCAATAATCTTTCCCCAGCCACTCTTAAAATAAATTTTTTCTTTTTTTAAATCCATTGTTTTAATCATTTTAATAATTCAACAATCAAAAGTCAAAGCCTTCTGAAAATTTATTGATGAGATTTTTGACAAATTAAAAGCTTATGATAAACTTAAAAGAGTTAACTTATGTATTTTACTCATCTTCATACTCATTCTCACTATTCTTTGTTGGACGGGCTGGCTCAGCCAGAAAAGTTATTATTAAAAGCCAAAGAATTTGGTTTTGATTCTTTGGCTTTAACTGATCATGGAGTGCTTTACGGTGCTATTGAATTTTATTCTAAAGCCAAAGAATTGGGAATTAAACCAATTATTGGAGTAGAGTTATATTTGGCCCCTCGTTCTTTGAGAGATAAAATGCCAAAAATTGATAATAAAAACTATCATCTCACTCTTTTGGCAAAAAACGAAGAAGGTTATCAAAATCTTTTAAAATTAGTCACCATTGGCGAGCTCGAAGGTTTTTATTATAAACCTCGAGTTGATAAACAAACTTTAAAAAATTACAGCTGCGGGTTAATTGCTTTATCCGGCTGCGCTCAAGGAGAAATACCGAGGTTGATTTTAAACAACCACTTAGAAAAAGCCAAAGAAATTAGTCAGGAGTATCAGGAAATTTTTGAAGGCAATTTTTATTTAGAACTCCAGCATCATCCAGAATTAAAAGAGCAATCAAAAATTAATCAAGGCCTCTTGCAACTTTCCAAAGAATTAGGCATTCCAGCAGTTGTTACTTGTGATAATCATTATCTAAACAAAGAAGACAAAAAAGCCCACGAAGTACTTTTGGCAGTCCAGACTAACTCTTTTTTAGAAGAAGGGGAACGATTTTCTATGGCCCAGATGGATTTACATTTTAAAAGCCCCGAAGAAGTAATCAATGATTTTAAAGATTATCCATTTTTGTTTGATAATATTAAAAAAATAGTTGATGAGTGTAATTTAGAATTAAAATTGGGACAAGTAATTTTGCCCCATTTTGAAGTTCCTTCTAATAAGGATTCTTTTGAATATTTAAAAGAATTGGCTTATGAGAGATTTCCTTTATATTACTCTAATGATGATCTAAAAGCGAAAGAAAGATTGGAATATGAATTAGAAGTGATTAAAAAAACTGGTTTTGCTGATTATTTTTTAATTATCAATGATATTATTAAATTTGCTCGAGAAAATAATATTTTAACTAACACTCGTGGGTCAGCAGCTGGTTCTTTGGTGGCTTATGTCCTGTCAATTACTGCTATTGATCCAATTAAATATAATTTATATTTTGAAAGGTTTTTAAACCCGGAAAGAATTCAACCACCAGATATTGATTTAGATGTGTCTGATGTAAGAAGAGGCGAGTTAATCAATTATATAACTAATAAATATGGTCAGGATCATGTTGCTCAGATTGTAACTTTTGGCATTATGAAAGCCCGGTTAGCAGTGAGGGATGTGTGTCGAGCTTTGGGAAAACCTTATTCTTTAGGGGACAAAATTTCCAAATTAATTCCTTTTAATTTAGATTTAGAAACAGCCCTAAACACAATTCCAGAGTTAAAAAAATTAGCTGAAGAAGATGAAGAAGCTAATGAAATTATTACTATGGCCAAAAAGTTAGAAGGAGTTGCCCGGCATGCTTCCACTCATGCAGCGGGGGTAATTATTTCTCGTGAGCCATTAACCAATTACACGCCCTTACAGCACTCGAGTCGATCAGATAAAGAAATCGTGAGCCAATACGATATGTATTCTTTAGAAAAAATAGGCCTTTTAAAAATTGATATTTTGGGATTGGCTAACTTAACTATTATTAAAAATAGTTTAAGGATTATTAAAAAAGTTTATAACGAAGAAATTGATTTAGATAAAATTAGTTTTGAAGATCCTTTAGTTTACAAATTACTTTCCAAAGGAGAAACTATTGGAATTTTTCAGGTAGAATCAGCCGGGATGAGAAAATATCTGCAACAATTAAAGCCTAATAAATTTGATGATTTAATTGCGATGATTGCTCTTTATCGTCCTGGTCCAATGGAATTTATTCCGACTTATATTCGAAGAAAACATGGTTTAGAAAAAATAGAATATCTTCATCCAAAATTAAAATCAATTCTAGAAAGAACTTATGGAATCTGTGTTTATCAAGAACAATTAATGGAAATTGCTCATGAAATGGCGGGTTTTACTATGGGAGAAGCTGATATTTTACGAAAGGCAGTGGGTAAAAAAATAAAAAGCTTATTAAAAGATCAAAAAGTGAAATTTGTTAATGGGATGGTTAGCAATGGTTATTCCAAAGGTTTGGCTTTAAAAATTTGGGAATGGATTGAACCCTTTGCTCGATATGGTTTTAATGCTGCTCACGCTGCTTCTTACGCCCGAATTGCTTATCAAACTGCTTGGCTAAAAGCCCATTATCCCAATGCTTTTATGGCTGCTTTATTGACTTCTGATTTTGGCAATTTAGACAGAATAGCTATTGAAATTAATGAATGCGAAAGATTAAAAATTAAAGTTTTGCCGCCATCAGTTAACGAGTCTTTTGCTGAATTTGGTATTAATAAAGAAACCGGTAATATTCATTTTGGCCTTTCGGCTATTAAAAACGTTGGTGTCGGAGTAGCCAATATTATTCAGGAAGAGAGACAAAAAAATGGTCCTTATAAAAATTTAACGGATTTTCTTAAAAGATTGCCCAAGCAAGTATTAAATAAAAAAACCTTAGAAAGTTTAATTCAGGCTGGTGCCTTGGATTGTTTTGGTTCAAGAGAATTATTAAATGATCATTTAGAAGAAATTCTTAAATGGATTAATAAAAATGGTTCTCAAAACAGTTCTCAGATGGCTTTATTTAAAGGAGAGGAAGATATTTATGAAATATTAAAAAAGAAATATGGCGAACCATCTCCTGATAAAAAAAGAAGAATTGGTTGGGAAAAGGATTTGCTTGGTCTTTATTTAACCTTTCATCCTTTAGATGATTATAAAAATATTTTAGAGAAAATGGCTTTAAAAATAGGAGAATTAAGTTCTCGCGATGCCGGTAAGAGGGTCCGGGTTTGTGGTTTTATCTCTAAAATTCAGATGATTAGAACAAAACTTGGTCAGAGAATGGTTTTTACCAGAATTTCTGATTACACAAATTCAATCGAGGTTGTTCTTTATCCTTCAGTTTTAGAAAATAATTTGTCAGCCTTAGAAGAAGATAAAGTAGTTTTGGTTGAAGGAAGAATTGGTCAAAAAAATGGTAATTTTCAGATTATTGGTGAAAGGTTGGAGGAAATAAAAACTTTAGATGGTTAAACTTGACTTGATTTTTTTAAAACCTTATAATAATAATCAATTATTAATCATTAATAATCAATAATCAATAAATTAAAATTATGAAAAACAAAAAAAATTATTTTCTTATTGCTATTTTTTTAGGAATAATCATTACTTCGGTTTTTCTTTTTTCGAAAATCACCAAAGCTCAGGCTCAAACCGATTTAATTGGTAGTTTTACCGCCACTCCTTCTGGAGAGGGCTTTTTATTAAAATGGTCTGCCCCTCAAGCTAATTTTTGTTTTCCTATTGGCTCGATGTGGACTAATAAATTTACTGCTAGCGGTCAACAAATGGTTTATCCTCAATATCCTACTACTTACACTTTGTTTTGTTTCAATAACAGGACAAAATCATTCCAATCTAAAGAAGTAATTATTACTGATAAAGATTTAAAGCCAAAAATTGATTTGGTTGCTGTTCCGGAAAAAGTTGGTGGTTTAGGAGATACGGTCTTTTTAAATTTATATATTTTAAATAAAGGCGATATTAAATATTGTCAGCCAGTGGATTTTTATCAATACTGGCAGACAAAAGTTGGGGCTCAGGAATTTTTAAATTTAGGCAAAGTTGATATTGAAAAATATATTTTCGCTGCTCGAGTTCGGCCAATCAGATTAACTGATTTTGTAGTTGAATGCTATAATGAAAAAGGAGAATTAAGAGCTAGAGATATTAGTCGAGTAACTGTTAATTATACTCGTTATCAAGATGGATTAATGCAGGCTCTTCGCTCAGGCAATCAAGTCAATTTATCTTGGCAAATACCCAGTTCTAGTGGCGCTACTTATTGTTTACTTTCTAGAGGCAGTGATATGAATAATTATTATTATGTTAATCCAACTGGCTCTTTGACTTTGCCTTTAGCAAGTTCTCAACAAGATTTCTTTGCTTTAGACTGTTTTAATTCCAATGATTATTTAGTTAAACAGACCTATGCTGAACCTACTACTGCTTCTAGCGGTTCAGCAACTAGTTGTGTCCCTAAAGGAGAATTTGTTGTTTATGATCCCTCTTTAGGCAATGTTAACGAAAAGTGTTGTCCTGGTCTTAAAGAAACAAAGGTCAATGATTTATTTGGTGTTTGTCAATAAATATTTATTAAAATAAATCAAAATCTATGAAAAAAAATCACCAAAAAATACCTTTCTTCCTTTTGGCTATTCTTCTTTTGACAATTGTTTTTCTGCCCATAAAAAAATCAGAAGGTATTAGCGGAGAAAACTTATTTAGATCTTTTTTTAATGGCAAATTACCGACAGGAAAACTTCAAGAAGCCATTAAAGACTGGATTAATGTTCAAAAAAATTCTGTATCGCAAGAAGTAGTCCCGCACCTTCAGCAAGCAGAAAAACTTGTTGATACGGTTAAAGATTTTAGCGAAATTAAAAGCCCAGAAGATTTTATTCAAACCTTAACCAATATTTCTCCTCAGGCTGGTAATACTTTAAATCAAGTTTATACAGGGGTTACAGGTGCTGTTAATCAATTCCAAACTTTTCAGCAGCAGATTACTTCTCAGCAACC
>ERZ795050.2765-NODE-2765-length-18624-cov-23.405730_pt1 | contig 18624 bp, 16 predicted proteins | sample MGYA00375134_ERZ795050 | MGnify/ENA primary metagenome ERZ795050 (study PRJEB30179, sample SAMN05720221) | activated sludge metagenome | isolation source: Anaerobic digester | place: Japan | collected 2015-05-26 ... | reverse complement strand
GATAAATAGATACTTGCATTTGATGTTTTTATTGATAAAGTATCTCCACCATCATTTAATTTTCCCTTTAGATAATTTCCTCTTATAGTATCTGTGACTAAATTCAAATCTTTAACCTCTATCTTTCCATTTGTTGTTTCTGCTTCAATATCAATATTCAAATCACTTTTAATATTTAAATAAATTGAACCATTTGAAGAATAAATTTTTGCTCCACCTTCTTTTATTTTGTAAATATCAACCTCAATTTTTCCATTTGAAGTTTTAATATCTCCAACCTCTTTTGTTCTTTTAATTTCAATAGAAGCATTAGATGTTTCAACTTGATTTAATTTTTCACAACCATCAACCAATAACTTACCATTGGAGGTATTTAAATTTGCATCACCAACAAGATTTATAATCTCTATTTTTCCATTGGAGGTATCAACCTTTATATTACCTGTGTGATTTGTAACTTTAATATATCCATTAGAACTTTTTAAATTTGAATCTCCCTTTAAATCAACTATATCTATACTGCCATTTGAGGTTATAATGTCTTTTAAAATAACTTTATCAGGTACTTTAATGTTATATGTAATTGAAACCTGTGGATTTTTAGTTAATTTTGTACTTTTTATTATAAATTCATCATTTTTAATAACTTCAATATCTACATTTTTTAATTCTCCTTTACCAGCAATGCTCTTCTTTTCAGCAAAGACAGAAATATTATTTTCACTCCATTTTGTAATAGTGACGCTCCCATTAAAATTCTCAACTGATAGAGAAATTTCTTTCTCAATTGGATATGTCTCTTCAAATTTTTCAGTGAATGGTGTTGGTATTTTCTCTATACAAGAAACAGAGAAAATCAATGTTAATAATGAAATTACTACTAAAATTTTCTTCGTCAAATAATCCTCCTTGAATACCATTAAATTTAAATATTTCTATTAAAAATATCAGAATTGATTTTAACATATTATTAATAAAAAATTTTTACGAATAATTTTTTGAAAAATAAATCAATTTGGTAATTGATATCATATTGATATCTTGAAATGTAGGTTTTTTTGTAAAGTTTATCGTAAAATGAAATATGAGGATAAAAGTTATGAGAGGGATAGAAGTTAATCCAGAGATATTAAGCGGTAAACCTGTAATTAATGGAACAAGAATTCCTGTATATGTGATTTTGAATTTATTATCAGAAAGTTATTCAATAAATGAAATTATAGAAATCTACCCAGATTTAACAAGAGAAGATATACTTGAATGTATAAAGTACGCCTCAAAAGTTATAGAAAGACAAGAAATTTATGAAATTACTTAAATTTTTAATAGATGAAAACATATCTCCTACAATTGTTACTGAACTAAAAAATTAAACTATGATGTTGTTCATGTTAGAGAAATTTGTAAAGGATGTCCTGATAATGAAATCATAAAATTAGCAAAGAAAGAAAATAGAATAATAACATTTGATAAAGATTTTGGAGAGTTATTTTCTGAAGACATTACCATAATCTTAATAAGAATAAAAGATCAATCACCAAAATGTATATTAGAAACTTTCATAAAATTTCTAAAACAAAATGAGGGTTTGCTTGAAACAAAAGAAAAGAAATTAATAGTCATATGTAAGAAAATGTAGTTATAAAAATTATTACTTTACAGTATAATTTCAAAAAAATTTAGGAATAAAGATTAAATAAAAAACATTACATAAAATATATTTTTAAATTTAAAAAGAAGATTTTTCAACTTTTGTGGAAAAGTATCTGTTAGTTAATGGCAACATATCATATTGAAAAAAGTTTGTGAATAAATTAATATTAAGAGAAAATAAGTTATGAGGTGAATATGGAAGAAAAAGTAAGAAAAGAAGAGTTTAAGGTTAGTGGCGATGAACTTTTAGGATTTGTGAAAAAATTGATTCATGAAGGGAATATAAGAAGAATTACAATAAAAGATAAAGATGGTAACACTCTTCTTGAAATTCCTTTAACAGTTGGAGTTGCAGTTTCTATTCTAATCCCTGTTTGGGTTGCTATCGGAGCTATTGCTGCATTAGCAACAAATTACATAATTGTTATTGAAAAAATAGAAGATAATGGAAAAAATTTATAAAGGTGATGGTGAAGATTTAATACCTCTTTTTTCCACAGTAATTCCAGATCTTGATATTGATATAAATAAATGGAGATGGAAATATTTAAACAATCCTCTAAATGAAAACTTAATTGCAGTTTATGAAGAAGATGGAAAAATAGTTTCTGAAGAAGCAATTGTACCTTTAAAATTTTTTTATAAAGGGGATATTTTAAAAGTTGGTCATTCAGTAGATTCAATGACTCTTGAAGAGTATAGAGGTAAGGGAATTTTCAAAAAACTTGCACTTCTTACTCTCGATGAAGGGAAAAAAAGAGGATATTCTTTTTTCTACGGATTCCCCAATCCAAATTCAAAACCAATTTATTTGAATAAATTAAATTGGAAATTAATTGGAAATATAAGGAGATGGTTATTTCCACTAAATTTAAACTTTTTATCAACAAGGATGAAAATAAACCTCACTTTTTTTGATCCTGTTTTTAAAATAGGTAAAGGATTGATAAAATATAAGGGAGAATATGTGAAAGTTGATGATTTTTCAGGAATTGATAAATATTTATCATATCTATATAAAAATTATGAAATGTTTATTTTAAGAGATGAGGATTTCTTAAATTGGAGGTATTTAAAACATCCATATTATAAATATGATATTTTTAAGGATTCTGAAAATCTTTTTGTTTTAAGAATAAAAAAATTAGATATAAAAAGAGGTTCGATTGAAGAATTTTTAATTAAAGATGAATCCTCTTTTTCAGATATAATTAATTTTTCAATTAAATATTTTTTTGACAATGATATTGATCTTGTTGATATCTGGATAAAAGAGGGCGACCCTTTAGAGAAAATATTAATAAAAAAGGGTTTTATACCATACAATAAAAAACCAATTATTATTTATCCCTTTGATGATATTGATTTAAATAGAAAATATTTTATAAATTTTTCAGATCTTGATATAATTTAAGAAACAAATTAAAAGGAGGTTTTTATGAAAAAAGTATCGAAAATTTTACTTATAGCAATTATATCGCTTTTAATTCTTTCAATTAACAGCGATATAAAAAGTGAAAATGTAAAAAAGGTCATCAAGCTGCAAATTGGAAATAAAATTGCATTTGTTGATGATAAACAAATGGAGCTTGATGTTCCTCCACAGATAATTAATGGTAGAACAATGGTTCCAGTAAGATTTATAAGTGAAGGTTTAGGAGCTGAAGTTGGCTGGGAGGATAAAACAAAGACAGTAACTATAACTATGGATTCGATAGATTATTTAAAAATTCAAATAGAAAATTTGGAGAAAGAATTATCAAAAAAGAGTGATGAAATTACAAAAAAAGATGATTTAATAAAAGAAAAAGATGACAAAATTGAAGAACTTCAAATAAAAGTTAATAATCTTGAAAATCAAAAAGTTAGAGTAACAGGTGTCACAACATTCAAAAATTTAGTTGATAATAAGTGGAGTGATTTTACAAATAATTTCAACTCAACAGATGAAAGTATCTATGCTGGTGCATATCTTGAAATGGTTTCAGATGCAATCTTTAATTTAAATATAAATATTTATGATCCATTTGGTAATTTAATATATACTGTTAAATGGGAAAATCAAGAACATAAAAAGGGTGAAAAATGGAATTATAGAACTGGAAAATATTATATAAAAGATTATTTAATAGGAGCAATCCCGGGAGTTTGGAAGGTAAAAGTTTTAATCGATAATAAAGAGGTTGGTTTATGTAAATTCACTGTTACTAAGGATGAAAGTTATAAAGTTGATAAAGCTGAATTAACAGAAGCGGTTACTTGTAAAAAAGTTGTTGATGGTGAACCTCAAGAGGTTACTCAAGAATTTTCAATAGATGATGAGAGAGTTATAGTATTTACAAGATTTAAAGCTTTGATAAATTGTGGTTTTAGAATTAAATATAAATTTTATGACCCTCAAGGAAATCTATACACAGAAATGTTTAATGATATAAAGAGTTTGGATAAAGATAAAGAAACATGGGCATGGGTTTCTACTAAAATCAAAGGTTTTAATCCAGAGAAAAATCCCGGTGAATGGAAATGTCAAGTTTATGTAGATGATGATTTAGTTAAGGAGATATATTTTAACATAAAATAATATATAGACTATTTGTTGGATTTAATTTCTTTCATCTGATACATTTTATTATCAGCAATTGATAATAGTTTATCTATGTTTTCAGAATCCTCTGGAAAGGTTGCTATTCCATAAGAAAAACCTATTGGAATATCTTCAGGATAAAATGATTGAAGTTGAAATAGTTTATATAATCTTTGAATAACTTCATAAGCGCTTTTTTTATCCAATCCATATAGAATTAAACAAAATTCATCTCCACCATATCTCGCAATAATATCATCTTTTCTTAAATTATTTGAAAACCAATCTGCTATCTTCTTTAAGAGTTCGTCACCAACTTTATGTCCAAGTACATCATTTATTATTTTAAAATTATCAAGATCGAGAAAGACGATTGAGAAAGGTTGTTCATATTTTATTAAATCTTCAACTTTCTCAATCAGGTATTTTCTATTAAAAACATTTATTAAAGGATCTTTATAAGACATTTCGATTGCCATTTGCTTTTCATTTGTAATTATTTTTTCTCTATATTTAATTATATCAAGCATTTTTTTAAAGCTATTTGTTAAATGACCGATTTCATCATTCTTAGAATAATCTAATTTTATTTCATAATTTCCATTTGATATCTCTTTTGTAGCTTTATCTAAATTCTCAAGTGGTTTAATTATTTGCGATATTAATAGAATGTTTATAATAAAAGCTGAAATTATAGTTAACAAACCACCAACTATTATTCCAGATAAAATCGTTTTATTCATTTTTGTGATAGTATCGTCATATTTATGAATATGAACATCAGCAATTTTATTCCCTTCGATATCATAAATTGGTAAAAAAGTAGAAATGTAGTTATGAATGTATTGATAAGTTGGTTTAATTTCATTGAATTGAAACTTTTCTATCTCTTCACTTGTTGATATATAACTATTTTCAGTTATTATTGCAAAATCAAAATCAAGATAATTTTTCCATTCATTAATTAAATTTTCGTTTATAATTATTCCAAAAGTTAGATATGCATTATAAAATTTTTCACCATTACTATCAAATACTGGTGAAGTAGCGAAAATAATTGGTAAATTATTAATTATTTTTATACCTGAGACAATGTCATGTTTTTTTAAGATGAAGTCATCATAATTTAAATTTAGCAAAGGTGTATCAACTATTACCTCTCCATTATCTTTAATAAGTAAAACAAGATCATAATTGAAATTTTTTCTTATCCACGGATCAAGGTTGTCTCTAATCCAGTTTTCATCTTTATTTATAACGCCTTTAATACCCATTTCTTCCCAGTATGCATAATCCTTTACATGGAAGATTAAATTGTTTTTTTCTATTTCAATAAGATTAGAAAAATTATTTTTATATAACTCTACTCTTGTTCTTATATTATCATCGAGAATATTTTTTGATAATGAAAAAATAATAAGAAGGATAGATATAATTACTAAAAATATCACAATTATATTAATATAAAATATCTTATACCTAAGTCTCATTTTTTTTATATATATTTTACAACTTTTTTATTATTTTTTAAATTTTTCGTAAAGAGTAGAATTTTTAAACTCTTTGATGATTGATTTAACTATTATTATGAATGGTACAGTAAAGAAAAGAGATACTGGTCCAAAAAGTGATACGAGAAAAATCATTGTTATAAAAATTACAACAGGTGAAACATTTAAAACAAATTTTGACCATACAATCGGATAGACTAAAAAGTCCGTTATTTGTTGTATAGAAATATAAAATATTGAAAAACAGAGAGCTGTTACTGGTGAAACTGTAAAAGATATTATTAAACCAAGAATAAATGCTAATATAGGACCAATATATAATATTATTTCTGCAATTGCAGTTAAGAAACCAAGAGTTCCTGCATAAGGAATTCTGAAAATTAAAGCAAATATATAAAGTGAACTTCCAATAATAAAACAAACTAAAAATTGTCCTAATATGTATTTTTTCAGATTAAAATTTAATTCATCAAAAAAATTGATAAACCTATTTTTATATTTTTCAGGAATTTCAACTATAATTCCACTTAAAAATCTTTCTCTGTCGAAAATAAAAAATAGTGAGATTATAAAGGCAAAGACAATTTCAATAATAATTTTTAAACTTAAATTAAGAAAAGAAAAAATATTTGTAACTATATCCAATATAACATTTCCGAGTGATTCAGTTAAAGATGTAAAAATTTTATCAATATCTATCTTAAGATATTCAAAATTTTCAAATATCTTTCTTAAATTATCTAAGATATTTTTAAGAAAATTAGAGAAATTTATTGAAATCTCTTCAAAATTTGAAATAATTTTAGATACTTCATTAGTAACTGGTGGAATAAGTATAAAAATAACAAAACCTAAAAATAGAAGGACAATAATTATTGATAAGAGCTTTGAAACAACAAGGTTTATTTTTTTTGAATGAAAAAAGGTTGTTAAAATAGAGAAGATATAGGATAGTATTATAGTTAGAATAATTAAAATTATATAATTTCCAAGTTTACTCAATACAAATAATATTAAAATAAAAATTAAAACAACAATCAGAATTGTTACTGTTTTTTTTACTAAAGATTTTTCCAAATTTTTATTTCTCTTCTTCCTCTTCTTCCTCTATTTGAATTAGTTTCCCACCAAAAATCTCTTTGCCTTTTTCTACTACCTCTTTTCCTTTATCATAAATTACTTTTCTTGTTTCAGAACCTTTTGCTGGCGCAAAAAGAATTCCTAAGATAGTGCCGACAATAAGACCTGTTAATAAACCTCCAAAAAAATTATTACTTTTTTCACTCATTTTTGCCTCCTTTTTTGCTTAATTTTGAAAAAATATCAATTCCTTTTCTTATGCCATAAAACAATGATAAATATTTCCCTATTTTCCCCATAGATTTACTCTCCGAGAACAATAACAGCGGAAAAACAGATGAAATTGTATTGGATAAATTCTTTATATTATTTGTTGTTGATTCGATATTTTTCATACTTTTTTTTAATGATGGCTGTATCTCTTTAAGAGTCTCTTTTATCTCATCTGTCAATTCTTTAATTCTTTCAGTTATTTCTCTTATATAACTTGATAAAACAAAAAATATAATGATAATTAGAATTGAATTGATTATTGTCAAGGTTAATATTACATAAATCATTCCATTCATTTGAACAACTCACTTATTGAAGAGTGCTCTTGGACTCTTTTTATTGCCTCACCAATAAGAGGAGCAACAGAAATTATTTTCAATTTTTCAAAATTGTCATTATCTTTAATTTTTAAAGTATCTGTGATTACTATTTCTTCTAACGGAGAATCGTTGAGCTTTTTTAATGAATGATTACAAAATATACCATGGGTTGCTGCAGCATAAACTTTTTTTGCTCCTTTTTCAAGAAGAATTTTACTTGCGTTTATCAATGTTCCTCCTGTATAAATTCCATCATCTATAATTATAGCATTTTTTCCTTTAACATCTCCAACAAGATCCATTCTCGCTATTTCATCGGGTTTTTCTCTTCTTTTAGCAAATATAACTATAGGTGCATGAATACGAGAAGCAAGTGAATTTGCTCTTGCTACTCCACCTACATCAGGAGAGACTACTACAACATCAGATATATTTTTACTGATAAAATAATCTGCAAAAAGGGGAATAGCAGATAAATTGTCTGAAGGTATATCAAAAAATCCTTGAATTTGACCAGCATGAAGGTCAACAGCTATAAATCTTGTTGCACCAGATGCAACAATTAGATTAGCCATAAGTTTTGCACTTATTGGTTCTCTTCCTCTTGTTTTTCTATCCTGTCTACCATAACCATAATAAGGTGTTATTGCACATATTGCTTCTGTTGATGCTCTTCTTAAAGCATCAAGTATTATGAAGAGTTCGAGATAGTTATCAGAAGGAGGTGGAGTTGATTGTATTACATAAACATTTTTGCCTCTCACATTTTCATTAATTATGACTTTTATTTCTCCATCTTCAAACCTTCCAACTTCAATATCACCAAGTTTTATTCCAATGTAATCACAAACTTTTTTTGCAAGTTCAATGTTTGAATTTCCAGCAAAAACTTTAAAATCATTATCCATTTTCTTTTTTTAACCTTCCTTCTTTGTTTATTTGTTTTGCTCTGCCAAGAGCAAGTGTATATGGAGGAATATCTTCTGTTATTACAGAGCCCGCTCCTGTATAACTTCCTTTACAAATAAAAAGACCTCCCTCTTTTGCGATAAGTACCGAATCTGAACCAATAAAGACATCATCTTCAATAATTGTTGGATTTTTTTTCTTTCCATCATAATTACAGGTTATTGTTCCTGCTCCAATGTTTACATTTTTTCCTATCGTTGCATCTCCTATATAAGATAAATGAGGTATAGCACTATTTTCGCCGACAGTTGATTTTTTTATTTCAACAAAAGTTTTTGCTTTAGAACCTTTTTTTAACTTTGTTCCATCTCTTATACTTGCGAATGGTCCTATTTTTACATTATCTTCAACTATGATAACTTCATCTAACGCAGAAATTTTAACGAATGGTCCTATTTTACAATTTTCTCCAATATAAACCTCACCTTCAATATAGACTCCTGGAAAAATCTCTGTATCTTTTTTAATGTTAACCATAGGAGAGAGATAGGTTGAGTTAGGATCAAAAATAGTCACTCCATTTTCCATAAGTTCATCTATTTTCCTTTGATTTATAATTTTAAAAACATTTGATAAATCCTTTCTTGTATTTATTCCAATTATCTCTTCAAAATTAACTGAATCTGAATCGATTTTTCCACCATCTTGATTTATAATTTTAACAATATCTGTTAAATAATATTCATTTTGTGCATTATTATTATCAATTTTTGGTAAATATTTTTTTAGAATTTTTCCTTTGAAGATATAGACACTTGTGTTTATCTCTTTTATTAACTTTTCATCATTTGATAAATCTCTATCTTCCTTAATTTCAAAAATCTTACCATTTTTTCTAATTACTCTTCCATAAGGTAAAGGATTTTCAAGATAGGAGGTTAACAATAATAAATCTAAATTTGACTTTTCAAATTTTTCAAACATTTTTGTTATTGTTTCTTTTTTTATTAAGGGACTATCTCCTGGTAAGACTAAAATTTCATCTTCTTCATCAATTTCATTAAGAGCGCATTTTACAGCATCAGCAGTTCCTAAAGGAGTTTTCTGGATAATAAATTTTATAGAATCATCTTTGAGTTCATCATTAAAGAGTTCCAAATTATCACTTATAATTGCGTAAATTTCATCTAACTTAGATTCTTTTAAGGTTTTTATAATAAAAGATAGTATAGGGATTCCAAAAATTTTATGTAAAACCTTTGGAGTATTGGATTTCATTCTTTTACCAATACCAGCAGCAAGAATTAATCCTTTTCTCATTACTTTTTTATTTTACTAAATTTTTTTATTTATTAAAAGTATTATAGTAATTTTTTTAATAAGATAGCAGTTTTTATGGTACTTCTTTCCTTATTATCCTTACAATTACATCTCTTGGGAAAGGATCATTTCCATCAGGCGTTAATCCATCAACAGAAACTATAGCAAAAATAGTTTCACCAAGATTAGGTACAACTATCTTTGAATATTCCCACTCAGAATAAACTGGTATCTTCTTACTTGGTATCTCAATAAGCCAATTCTGTCTCTTTGGATTTATAACAATGTGATTAATTGATGATTCAAGAATAAATGAATATGCCCAGTGAGATATTGGAGTATCAGGATATGGATTAGAAAAAGCTCCATCTTTAAATGGTCCTCTTCCAAGTGCTTTACATGCAATAGTTACAAACTCTGCTCTTGTTATAGGTCTATCTGGTCTATATGTCTTATCTGGGTATCCTGCAATTATTCCAGCTTCTGCTACTGCTTCAATTACCCCATATGCCCAATGTCTAATATCAGTATCTTTAAATGTAGGTGTTACTGGATATTTTGGTTTTAGATTAAGGAGATTATAGAAGATTGCTGCAGCTTCTGCTCTTGTTATGTTTCTATTAGGACCAAATGTTCCATCTGGATATCCTATTACTAATTTTTCAAGATAACTTACCTCAATGTGTCCATAACCCCAGAATGTTGGTTTTACATCTGGAAAGTGAACTTCATTTATATCAACTCCATATTCAAGCCATTTAAGTCCAAGTGATCTTGCAACAGATGATGCAACCTCTGCTCTTGTTATGTTGTTTTCTGGTTTAAAGGTTTCATCAGGATAACCTGAGAAGAAGTTATGGTGATAAACCTTAATACAATTTATCTTTGTCTTTACTTCTGATTCTTTTAATCCATCCCAATTTTGAGCAATTATTGATACTCTATTTGTTATCACATCATCACAATTTCCTGTAACTTTTACTTTTATCCATAAAGTTATCTCTTCTCCACCTTTAACTTCTTCAAAGAGCCATGATACAACTCTTTGATATTGATTATATTCATAACCTTCTTCTGCATCTATGAATTCAGTATTAGATGGAATAGAATCAGCTACTCTTACATTCTTTGCATCTCCACCTTCATTTATAAATATTATTGTATATGTAATTATCTCTCCCCAGAAGATTTCAGACGCTCCTTGTTTTATAATTGAAAGTTCAGGTGGTTCTGGAGGTAATGGTTCTGGTGGAGTTGGAGGAGTGGGTGGAGGCGGAGGAGGCGGCGGAGGTGGCGGAGGAGGAGGTGGAGTTGGAGGTGTTGGAGGAGTAGGTGGAGGAGGTGGAGGAGGTGGTGGTGATTCAATAATTACATTAGCAGTATCATATGCATCATATTGATCACTATCAACTAAAGCACTATTTATATAATTACCTATTGATATGTTTTCAGATATTCTTGCAGTAAAAATTATTGTTATATATTCATCTGGATCTAAATTCCATATTCCCCAAACAATTGTTCCAGTTGAACCTGATGTTGGATTAATTATTGATATTCTTGCTCCAGTAGATGTTATACTATTTGTTGCTATATATGTAAATCCATTAGGTAATGTATCTTTTATATAAACATTTGTTAATGTTACATTCCCATTATTTCTTACATTTATTGTCCAGCTTACATTATCACTACGATATTTTGTTTGATTATCAGGAGTTTTTGTTATGATTGCTGATGGATTTTGTTGACAGTTTCCAAAGTTTATGTTTGTTTGGTTAGAACCAAATGTTACATCATGATAACCAGATTCTGGATATGTTTGATTCCAACCAGATTGGTTAACCTCTCTTATTCTATATGTATCTGGGATTAAATTTGTAAAGTTAAATTTTCCATCAGCTCCTGTTAATGTTATGGGTTCATCATTATTCCAACTTCCATTTTTATTCAAATCAATATAAATTTCCCATCCAGCTATAGTTGGTTCTTCTGAATTCCAAATTCCATCTTGATTTATATCATTCCATTTATAGCCAGATAAATTACATGGAGTATATGCGAATCCAATGGTTGAATCATTACTATCTCTTCCTGAAAACCACATTTTATAACCGCAACCATCTTTTATAACAAATGGTGTATATGTTCTGTTGTTTCTCCAGGATACTCCATCATTTTGATGAAATATTGGATTGTTCGATGATTTTACCCAGTTTATTCCATCGCTTGAATATGCGTATCCTATTCCATCATTGCTATCTTCTACTCCTCCAGAGTACCATAAATCATAAGTACCATCATTATTTTTAATAACTGTTCCTCTTGTTATATATTTTCCATCCCATTCTGAACTGTCTCCTGAGGGTATTAAAACGGGTTGGTCACCATATCTTATCCAAAAATATCCATCTATTGAATAGGCAAGGGCTAATTCTTCTTCACTTTCCTCAGAAGAGAACCCCTCGCTCGATGTATCATAGTACATAATATATTTATAACTCATAGGATTATCATCTGCTTTATCTTCTAAGGTTGATGAACCAATGTTTGTACCTTGAGAATTATATAAAACGCAAGCAGGACCATAAATATGATAAAAATAGTTATTATACACACCCCAACCTGCAATTAATTGTAAAGATTTATTTGTTGAATGTTGCTGTATAGGTTGATCATTTTCCCAATTAATTCCATCTTTTGAAATGGCTGTTCTTATTGCTTCTATTGATTCAACATAACTTATACCATTCCAGTACCAAATTCTAAATTTATATTCAACTCCATCAAAACCATTTTCATCATAAATAATATAAGGGTGGTTAGCTGTAGAAGTCAGACCATTTACAGGATTTTGTATTTCCTTCCAATTCAAACCATCATTTGATATAGCATAGCCTATTCCTGAATCTGATCCATACCACATTCTGTAATCAATTGGTGAGATTTTTACTACAGATGGATAATATGCCTTTTTTTCTGGGTTAAAGACAGGATTATTAGAATATTCTATCCATGAACTCGAATCCAATTTATTAGATTCAGTAAATTTTAGATTATTAAAACAATTAAATGCTATAATAGATAAAATTATAACAATAATAATTTTTAAAAAACCCTTTCTAACTATAACCATTTCCTTCTCCTTTAACTGTACTATTCTATGTTAAATTGCTAAAATTATTAAAAAAAGTAAATAAAACAAATTATAAAAAATATTGATTATTTTTTCAACATATTTTATAAATAACTTTTTTAAAAAATTTATATATTAATATAATCCCCCTTTTTAATTAATAAACTAATCTATTTCTTTATTCTCTACTTTCTTATTATAAATTAATCAAAATAAAATTAACTCTTACATTTATATTTTATTCTGAAAAATCAAACAATAAATTTTGAGAGTAAATTTAATGGGTCGATTTTTTCTTTATTTCCTTTTTCATCAATCTTTTCAATTAAAATTGGAAACTCAGCTTCTTTTCCTGATATTTTAACTAAAACTTTAAGTGCATCAACTGGATTAACACCACCTTCTGGAGGAAAAACTCCCTTTTCTTTTATTAATCCCTCTGCCATCAAATATGTCCCAATTGCTGCTGGAATTCCAGTTCCTTCTCCCATACCTTTTCCTTTTGAAAACATTGAAAAATCATACTCTAATTTATTGTTATTCTTAAAACCTTTTATCTTTATCTTAAGACATCCGACTGGCTCTTTTGGTCCATATTTTTCAATGAGCTCTTTTCTCTTATGAAGAATATAATTTACAGAAAACTCAAGAGGAGAAATTTTCTGTCCCATAAAATCAATAGGCTCTTCTTCAACCATTCCTGTTCTAACTACATTTTTTATGAGTTCAGCATATTGTGGTGGAAGAACAAGACCAAGATTTGTAACTCTTTTAACATTTTTTATATATTTTGGTAGAGTTATTGTTTCAGGATGCGGATAAGCATAAACTGGGTATTTTCCAAGATTATAAAACTCTTCCTCTTCTTCAAGAGATTTTCCACTCTCTTCAAACAGTTTAACAGTTCTAAATTCACCATCAATATATACAGGTATATCTATTATCATTGAATGTATTCTATGTTTTACAACAGCAGGTCCTTCATGCTCTTCTCCTCCATGTGCATGGTAAATGTCAATCGATTCAATTGTGTCAAATAGAAAATCATCTGCAAATTTTACAAGGACATTAGCAAAACCAGGTGAACTTCCCATACCAATTAGACAAGATAAATTTTTATTTTTTGCAACTTCATTTAAATTTAAATCTTCTTTTGTTGCATCAAAATCGTCACAAATATCAACATAATTTTTATTCATTTCAATTACTTCTTTTAGAATTCTTGGACCATACTTATAAAAAGGACCAACTGTGTTCAACACTACATCACTATCTTCAATTGCTTTTCTTATTGAATCACTGTCATTAGCATCAAATTCCTTAAATTTTATTAAATTTGTGTATCCCTCAAATGTTTTTTCGAAAAGTGATTTTTCCATATCAGCAACAGTTATCTCATAGTTGCCGAGTGAAAGGATTGTTTTTGTTGCAACCCTTCCTACTGCACCGCACCCACCTAAAATTGCAATCTTTTTCAAAATACACCTCCTTTAATAGAAAACTATGTCATTTGGTGTTTGACACCAAAATAACATCTTAAAGTGGAAATACAATTATTCCTTTATAATTATCAATGTTTGATTTATCAATTTCAACCTCGAAAATCTCTAATCTATGGACATTTTCTTTGTTTTTGAGAAAATCATCAACAGTTGAAATTGGATAATCTAACCTACCAGTTTTATAGTGCATTGGAATAATAACTTTTGGATTTAGGATCGATATAACTTTATCTGCTTTTTCACTATCAATTGTAAAATATCCTCCAACAGGAATCATAAGAATGTCAGGATTCTTAAAAATTTCAATTTCCTTTTCATCTGGTATGTGACCTAAATCACCAAGATGAACCAATTTTAAATTTTCTCCTTCAATTAAAAATATTGAGTTTTTTCCTCTTCTTCTTCCACCTTCTTCATCATGGAAAAATGATTTTGACAAAAATTTAACTCCATCAATAGTTTTATCTACAGGGTGTCTTAAAATCTCTTTTCTAACTTTTACTCTATGAGTTGCATTGTGATCAGAATGTTCATGACTAACTGTAACTATATCAACCTCCTCTTTATTAGGAAATTTATATGGAATAGATTCATCAAAAGGGTCTGTTATGATTTTAACTCCGTTAATTTCAATTAAAAAACAAGAATGACCTATAAATTTTATTCTCATCTTTCACCTCCATTTTAATTATAAGATATTTTATTTAATATCTTAATGTTGGGTCAATCGCGTCTCTTAATCCATCCCCAAAAAGATTAAATCCAAGAACAGAGATTAAAATCATAATACCTGGAAATGTTGCTACCCACCACGCTCCTGCAACAATATATTGATAACTTCTTGAAAGCATTGCTCCCCATTCAGGAGTTGGGGGTTGAGCACCAAGACCAAGAAATCCTAATGCTGCAGCATCGAGAATTGCGCTTCCTATACTTAAAGTTCCATAAACAATTATTGGTGATAAAACATTTCTTAAAATATGTCTTATAATAATCATAAAATGGTTTTCACCAATTGATAATGCTGATTCAACAAACTCCATATTTTTCACTATTATTGTTTGAGATCTTACAATTCTTGCTATTTGAGGTGCATATGTTATGCCAATCGCTATCATTGCCTTTTCAAGACCTGTTCCAAGAATAGCCATTATTACAATTGCAAGTAATATGCTTGGTAAGGAGAACATAACATCAACCCCTCTCATAACAACGCTATCTATCCATCCACCGAAATATCCAGATAAAATTCCAAAAATTGAACCAATTAAAACACCAATAATTACTGCAATAAAGCCAACTGTTAATGATACTCTTGATCCATAAATTATCCTTGTTAATAAATCTCTGCCAAACTCATCTGTACCAAGAAAATTATTACTATTACCATTCCAAAAGCCTGGTTTTAATCTATCTTTTAAAGATTGAGAATATGGATCAAAAGGCGAGATAATATTTGCAAAAATAGCAACTATTATAAGAATTATAATAATAATGAGACCTATCATTGCTGTTTTATTTTTTCTTAAATATTTCCATACAAAATAGAATTCACTTTTTCTTTCCATTTTAATATCTAATCCTTGGATCTATAAAAACATATATTATATCAACTAATAAATTAATAACACAGACAATAAAAGCTATAAAAAGAATAGAACCTTGAACAACAGGGTAATCTCTTGAAGATACCGCTCCTACTATATATCTACCAATTCCTGGCCAAGCAAAGACAGATTCTGTAAGTATTGCACCACCAAGAAGCAAAGCAAATTCTGTTCCTACACTTGTAATTATTGGAATAAATGCATTTTTTAGTGCGTGCCTATAGACAACGATATTTTCTTTTAAACCTTTTGCTCTTGCAGTTCTTATGTAATCTTTATTCAAAACATCAATCATGCTTGATCTTGTTATCCTTGCTATAAATGCCATAGGTATTGTAGAAAGAGCAATCGAAGGTAAAATTAAATGTTTGATAGCATCTATAAATGCACGAAAGTTAAGAGTAAGTAGAGAATCAAGAAGAACAAAATTTGTAATCCTTGTTAAGTTGATACTAACATCTAATCTTCCTGAAATTGGCAATATATTTAACCAAATACCAAAAATTAACATAAGCATAATTCCAAGCCAGAAAACAGGCATAGAAACACCAAAAAGTGCAATAGTCATTGTTAGATAATCGATAAAGGAACCTCTCTTTACTGATGAAATGATACCAGCAAATACTCCAACAAAAGTCGCAATTATAATTGCAAACAGAGATAATTCAAAAGTGTTTGGAAATCTGTATAAAAGTTCTGTCAAAACCTTTTCGTTTGTTCTTATAGACCTTCCTAAATCACCCTTTAAAACATTTCCAATCCAGATAAAATATTGAGTTACCAATGGTTTATTTAATCCATATCTCTCTCTAATCTCTTCGAGTACCTTTTGAGTTGCATGTTCACCAGCAATTACCTGTGCCGGATCTCCTGGCGCGAGTCTTATTAATAAAAAAGCAATAATTGAAACAATAAAAAGTACAATTAAAAGTTCAACGACTCTTCTTAAAATATATCTTCTCATTTAATAAAAAATAGGGGAGGTAAATTTACCTCCCCAAATCTTACTTCACAATAATTATTTTTCAAAATATGTTGTATCAAAGTGGTAATCTCCGCTTGGATACAAAGCAAATCCTTTGACATTTTTCTTAAAAACTATCATCTGTTCAGAATGTGCAAGTGGTACCCATGGAATATCTTCATGAATTATTCTTTGAATCTCTTTATAATATTCAGTTCTTTTTTCAATATCAAAAGTAGTTCTTGCAAGCATATTTAATTCATGGACTTTACTATTTCTATAGAATGCAACATTCCCAGCACTTCCAACTGTTGCAGCATCTTGATCAAGAAGAACATATAAAATGTTATCAGGATCAGGATAATCCATTGTCCAACCAAGTAAGCACATTGCATGTTCTCCAGCTTCTGTTTTATCAAGATAGGTTCCCCAGTCATAACTTACTAATTTTGCTTTTATACCAACATTTGCTAAATCCGCTTGAATTGCTTCAGCAATTTTTTGTGGATCAAACATATATGGTCTTGCTACTGGCATAGCCCATAAATTTGTTTCAAATCCATCTGGATATCCAGCTTCTTTAAGTAGCTCTTTTGCTTTTTCTGGATTGTATTCATAATCAACAATATCATCATTATAACTCCATAGTGTTGGAGGAATTGGATTTTTTGCTACAACAGCAGTTCCCTTGTATAAATGTTCAACTATGTCATTTTTGTTTATTGCATAATAAACTGCTTGCCTTACTCTGACATCTTTAAAATGAGGATCATAACCTGGCGTATCTTCTCCTAAATTAATTGCAAGATATCCAATATTTAATCCTGGTTGAGTTAAAAGTGTTAAATTGGTGTCTGCCTTAATTTTTTCAAGATCATCAGGATTTGGGAATTCCATTCCATCTACTGTTCCTTTTTGAAGCTCAAGCAGCCTTACTGAAGCATCTGGAATGACTTTAAATATTAGTTTATCAATTTTTGGTTTTTCTCCCCAATATCCATCAAACTTCTCAAGTGTTATATGATCATCTTTTACCCATTCAACAAATTTGAATGGACCAGTTCCAACTGGATGAGCATAAGCTTCTTCTCCCCATTTTTCATGGTTTGTTGGACTTACAATAAAAACTGTAAACATAGCCATAGTTGTTAAAAATGGTGCAAATTTCTCATTGAAGGTTATTTTTACTGTATAATCATCAATTTTTTCTGTTTTTTCAATTTCATTGAAACACCAACTCCAATATTCCCATTTACCATATTTATTGAATGGATGATTAGGGTCTCTCTGTCTTTCAAAAGAAAAAACTACAGCATCAGCATTGAAATCTGTGCCATCATGAAATTTTACTCCTCTTTTTAAGTAGAATGTAAAAGACATTCCATCTTCGCCTTCTTCCCATCTTTCTGCAAGACAGGGTTCCAGTTCTGAACTTCCTTTTTTGTATCTTATTAACCCTTCAAAGATATTATCCATAACAGTTACTGATTCTCCATCTGTCACATCTGCAGGATCAAGTTTTACAACATCTCCAGATTTTGCAAAAGTTAATGTAACTAATTCAGCTTGTTTTTTACATCCCGTGTTTAAAACTAACCCAAACACTAATAAACCAATCAATAATAAACTGGTTAACATTTTAATACTTTTCATTCCTCTTACCTCCAATTTGTTTAAAAAAATAAAAAAAATTAATCACCTCCTTAAGTAAAGAAATTGAGATTTTTTAAAAATATATACTAATTTTATTAAATGTCAAGTTTAA
>ERZ795050.2762-NODE-2762-length-18664-cov-67.272879_pt1 | contig 18664 bp, 28 predicted proteins | sample MGYA00375134_ERZ795050 | MGnify/ENA primary metagenome ERZ795050 (study PRJEB30179, sample SAMN05720221) | activated sludge metagenome | isolation source: Anaerobic digester | place: Japan | collected 2015-05-26 ... | reverse complement strand
ATCGGGAGCTGCTTGACTACGATGATTTCTGTGCTCATGTTTTTTCCTCCTTAGATATATTTCAGGACATCCCTTGCAAGTGCTGCAAGGCTGTCGCCTGTGACGTTGATTGGCTTATAAACTTCTCCTGTGCTGGTGAGCCATACTATGGTGACTGTCTCTTCACCGTTGGCATGAACTCTATACTCTAATCTGAGTATATCCTTATCTATTGCCTGCATAAGCGTCAGAAGCTCATGCCTGACAAAGATGTCTTTCTGTTCGTGTACCTTATTCATATCTTACCTCCGCAGCATATCCAGAAGTAGTAGAAGTCCAGTTCCTCTCTGGATGGTCTCTTTTCAAGTATGATCTCGGGAGTGATCTTCGGGAATGGTTCGATATGTCCGTCACGATAGCACTCTTTTCGGTCAAGTATGGAATTCATCTTTTCGGCAACATAAAGAGCAAGTTCCCGCATCGGGATAGCATGAATATAGTATCTGTTGCTCATCTGTTCACCCCCACTTCACCGCATATCAGCTTTTCAAGGGGAATATCGCAGTAAACAGATATCATTCTGAGATCGTCATATGTGAACATTCTCCACGGCTCTCGCATCTTTCTGCCCCATGTTGTTGGATTAACTCCAATGCAAAGGGCAAGGGCTTTAGCCGTGTACAGCTGCTGTAAAAATACAAGATTATTAAGTAACCTTGCATGGTCTTTCCGCACATCTTTCATTTTTACGCCCTCTTTTCTCCGTACAAAAGTTCATCAATAGTAATATTGAATACTTTTGCAAGTTTGTCGGCATTTTTTACACTCGGCATCTTATCCTCATGTTCGTAATACCAGATAAGAGCCTGCGAAATGCCTGTCAGCTTTGCAAGTTCGTTCTGAGAGTAGCCGAAGCGTTCTCGCAGAAGCTTGATGTTTTTACCTATTGCCATATACGCTCCTTTCATTTACATATTTTTAACAATTTGTTATAAATATAGTGATTGACAAAAAAAGAAGAAAAAGCGTATAATGAAATTGTCACATAACCTATACGCTGATTTCTTCAAAGGAAAAGTATCTCTTTGGAGTAGTTTTTCTATTGCCTTTTTTATCACCAAAGTTATTATATCACTAAATTTAGTGAATTGCAATAGATTTTCACTAAATTTATAGAATTTTACCATTTGCACAAAGAAGGGTAGGTGTTTTTATGTATAATTCACAGGATACCGCTTGAAACCCTTATATATCAGGTACGCTTCCCAGACATTGTTAGCGTTCGGCATATCGCACTGAATATATCCCTCGATGCAGAGATCTATGTATGTCCTCTCCCACTGTTGATTAAGGGCGAGAGACAAGGCACGGATAACGCAGTCTCCGAGCCGTCGCTTGCATGGATTCACGTTTACAAATTCGTACATATTGATTCACCATCTTTAGTATAAAACAAAAAAGCCTAATCCACCATCAAGCGGATTAAGCTTTTTTCATTGTTATTTACTTGTTTTTGCACTTAAAATCTTAATATTTTTTGAAACTATTGTTGCGACGTGCTATACAGAGAGGTCGAATTCCTCGGCGAGTGGTTCCAGACGTATGCAGTCAATCAGCCTGCGCTTCATGATAGCCCTGTCTCGTTCTCCCTTAACCCATTCATCTATCAGCCGTGATAAATCGCTATTGGATATGTTATCAAATCTGTTCATAGTCTCTTAGCGCATTGTAAGCGTAGGTTTATTTTTTAGTGATTGTCACATCATAGATCGAACCGTCAGACAGCTTTAATTCTCCTGTGATGCCGTAATGCTCCTGAGGTTCTTCCTGTGGCTTCTGCGATGGTCCGTAGCCATCATCATATGTGCCTAAAGCGTTAGGTATACCCGATATCTGCGGAGTGCTTAAAGCGTTACCTGCCGCAAACTGAGGACGGATGCAGTAATGACAATGGCTGCCGTACTCGTTATCGGGGATGGTATGCCCTGTGTGTCCCTCAACACCGATAACATCAGTACACTTTACCTTATCGCCTGTTTTTACCTTTAACTGTGACATATGACCGTAATAGTAATACTTGTTGTCAGCGGAGCGGATGCACACATACTGTCCAAATCCCTGTTTCGGGTTACTTGCGTTTTCCCATCCTGCATAATGCACTGTGCCGTTGACCGTTGCGTGTATCTCCTTGCTGTCAATTCCGACAAGATCAAGTCCGTCATGCTGACTGTGCTGTGTCTGTGTTACCTGAAACTTTCCCATGTACGGCGAATTCATATAATCACTCCTTCCAGTGATGATCGATTAGCGTTTATTCTTCTGTCGGTTCTTCTTCGTCTGGTGTAAGCTCTGGAGCAGGCTGAACGTGTGCTGTGTACTTGTCATGTTCAAGCACTCTGCCCTCACCATTGAGAATTACGCTGAGAGTTGTAATGTTAGCTTCATAGCCGTAATTCAGCTCCTTGTGCCACTTGCTCTTTGCTTCATCAAGGCTGTTATAGCCGAAGCATGAGCAAATATTCTCATTCTGGATTGTTACTGTGAAATAATTCATAAAAATACCTCCGTTTATTTTTATTATGCGGTTTTATCGCATAAATTTACCTTCTTACTGTTGTGTGTTTCGCCGCCCCTTATTCCGCTCCCTGACGGTCGCAGAGGGCGGCGTGATTACTGGATGATGCAAGCCGCCGCCGAACCGTAAGTATTGGTAGCACTGTCGTTGTACAAAGCACCAGACGTGCCCACGGTGCGTACACTGTGAGCGATAGTAGGGAGAGGAGTACGTAGCCACCAGTAATAAGCATTTCCATTATCTTTCCTGTATTTAATTCTATCTGCACTCTGAGCATTTGTATAATAAGCCAATACAGAATCAACATTAGGAGTTGATGATAGGTTAGTTTCTGTATGTGTTACAAGGAACAACTTATCCTTTACTGTATAAGCGGTCTGTAATGAGAATGTTGTGCCATCTAATGACGGATATTCAAATAGATTATTTGTAATACAATTAACAGTAGGAGCTGCAAGAACTGCTTTCATATTGCCGTTAAGAGTATTTAATCTACCTGCCGTATTTCTATTATCATACGGTCTGTCAAAGATATTAGAAGGTGACCACCAATTATTAGCAGTAGCATCCGCATTGAGCCATTGTCTAAGTCCTGACTGATAATAGTTGTTAGAGCCATATCTTGCTCTATGAATGTGATTGAGTTTACCATATGTGCTATCAGCATCAGCCATAGCAAGCTTGATAGTACCTAAATCTGTACAAGCAGTAGTACCATCCCATTCAGCAATATTTACATCAAATAATGCTGTTGTGGATGTTGAAGAACTATATCCCTGTACCTTTGTCGGGTTGGTATTATAACCCCATGTAAGAGTGAGCTGACCACCAACAGGAACATTAGCTGTTGAAGTAAAGATATATGTCTTGTTACCACCATAGCTGGAATCGTAGTCAGGAATTGTAAATCTATAAGTACCAGCAGGAATAGCAGTTTCAACATATAACCAAGCTTCTTTAGTATCGAATACTCTCAGATAATCCAGTTTTTCTTCCATTAGCATTACACGATTAGTATAGCCTTGCTGTGCTAAATCAGAATCAATATATCTGTTATCATTAGGATAATCAACTACTATCCAAGCATTTGATGTTTCATCTCCCCAGTTTTCATACAGCTTAGTACCGACAGGGTAAAGCGACTGAGCTTTACCGGAGCGAACAGCTTTTCTAAATTCTTTCCAAGATGTAGGCGTTCCTGAATCAGCACCGCCCCAATTCATGCCTGCTAAAGCTGTCCACATATCGGAAGCAATGCCTGTCTTACTCGCTTTCAGAATTTCGTAAAGGCTCAGCATCTTCGTTCACCTCTTTGCTTTCAAGAGTTCGGTTTCGGGTATTTCTTCCATTATCTCACCTGTTCCATTGCTTTCTTTTACATCGCCTGTAATGCTCTCAGAATCGCTTGTATCGCTTTCTGATACGTCAGGGGATAAAGTTATAGGCTTATTGCCTGCAAGGCTTGCAGAGCAATTTAACGTGCTGTTTAATGCTCTGTTCGGTGTTACGTCCTCACCGTCCTCAGAAGATGATACCCATGTACCTGATGAATTCAGCACATAGAAGGACTTCTCAGCTATTGCATAAGCAATAGAACCAAAAATAAAGTGGTAGTTGCTCATTCCTTCAATGCTGAGATCGGATGCTGAATCTGCTATGAGTTCAGCCCTCAGATAGTTCTTGCCGTCCTTCATACCTTCGTTACGGCTTGCAATAATTTTCATTGCCATAATAAATCACTCCTTTTTTAATCATCGAGTAAACCGCTGACGGTGTGTGTATAGTCTACACCGTAATTATGCGGTACTCTGTCTTTTACTTCTGCAAGTTTACCATCATTAAAGCGGTCAAGCGTTCCGACTAAATAGCCTGTGATACGCCTTACACGCTCAAAGCCTTTTGACTTCATGTGTGTTTCAAGATCTACGTTTTCTCCGTCAATCTTGATTTTCAGCAGTTCGATATCCTGATCTTTGTACTTCTCACGCACATACTTTTCATATTCCTTGCGCTCTGCATCGGATATCTCACCGCCCTCAACTATCACTGTCATGCTTATCATCCTCACTTTCTTCATCATCTTTACTTTTCAGCTGCTTTAATACAGCTATCAGCTTTTTCGGGAGAGGTATGCCGAGTTCACCAGCATTTTCCAGAATTGATATACCTTCATTTGCAATATAGAAGCCTATAACTGCGCTTCTGCAAAACGCACCGCCGCCGAGTATATGTGTATCAAGGATATGTCCGACAGCCACAAGAGCCATTATAAGCACTTTTTTAGCAATGCCCTTGAATCCTATCTTTGAGGATAGTTCTTTCTTGACTATTGCCACAAGACAGCCTGTGATATAGTCAAGTATCATAAATGATACTAAAGCATATAAAACTCCATCCATACTGCCCCATAAAAAGCCTGCAATGCCTGCTAAAACAGCACATATTGTTTGTGTTATCTTATCCATTGTTATCACCCTCATCATCGTAAAACTCTATCAGTGTTCCTTCCGGAAAGCTTGTCGGGTAATATGTACAATCCCTTGCTATTTTTACATAGTTAATTCTTGTGCCGTAAAAAGCATACCTGCCTATACTTTTGACAGATTTTGGAATAGATATCTGCATTAGTAATGGATTGTTTGCAAACGCCCCAAGATATATCGGGTCGGGCGTACTCTTAGTCTGTAAACCGTTATCTCCGATAATCCAGTTCTGATTCGGTGTAGGCAAGACTTTGAAAAGTCCTGTTTCAAGTCCTCTTTCGGTTATGCGCCATAATGCAGGCGCAAGAGGATGCGAGGGGAATGTCAGGTCATAGTGTAAGCCTGTCTGCAAGGTTTCCCCTGTGCGCCATAGTGCAGGCGCAAGGGGATATGAAGGGAAAGAAGGGATATCGTTGAAATCGCTGTCAAGCAATTCGTTGTTGTGGATTATCCATCCCATATTACTCACCGCCCTCAGGTTCCTCGGTTTCTGCGATGAATCCGACAGCTTCAAGCGCATCTACATCAAGCATCTGCGTACTTGTTACGCCTGTAAAGCCTGATGGTACGGTAAGACTACTTGCAAGCTTATCTGTGTTAATTAGGGTCACGCCGCCGCTTGTGTTGCTCCATGTGCCGATAGTATCTATCTCAGCATCGATAACATTCTGACCGCCGCCAGAATTTTTGAAGCTTGCCCACGGCATCTTGCCGCTGATTTTACTTTCGTACATCTTCATTTCCTGAGTGGATGTATTTGTCGATGTACCGTCAAAGTTCATGTTGCAATGATTAAATGTGCACGCTACACTTGTAAGTCTCGCATCGCCTGAAAAATTAAATGCAAAAGCGCATCCCCTCGGGTCGTTTCCATCTATACCGCCTGTTGTAAACGTTGCAACGCCTGACGAATACGATTCAAAAAAGTTGCCACCCTCAATCACTCCTGAAAACTTGCAGTTTCTGAACTCGAATGATCTGCCGTAGAAAACGCCTGTTGTTACTGTTGTTTTTGACATATCAAGCAAATTCAAATTCTTTACAACTGCTTGATATGTTGCATCCGACTTTGAAAACCATCTTGCCGCAGTTCCAAACAATCCTTTGATAGTCAGTCCGTTTCCGTCAACCTCGGCCGCAATCCAGTTGATGCTTGTTGTTAAACCGCCCTCAACCATCTTTGCAAAGTCCCATGTTGCTACTGTGGAAGTGTCAACCTTGACGTATGTTGTTTTTGATGTCTCAACTGCTGTAACAAGGTCAGCCCATGTATCCACGATATAGGGATCTGCCTGCGTGCCTGTTCCTGATATACTCATTCAATTACCTCCGTTCCCTCAGGTATAACAACCTGTAAGATTTGGTTACTATTGTCACAAAATGTTGTTGCTTTTATCGTTCTGAGCGTTGCTGCAAGGAATTCAGACGGCATTTTAATGCGCCTTGAATCGCCCTTGTAAAGGTATGTATCAGCCCTGTCATTGTCCTGCACCCATATATAATCATCTGCTGATGATGGGTCCGGTTCTGGTCCCGGTTCTGGATGATATTCACCGCCATCAACCGTTTTATAGTTTCGATCAATGGTGATAGGATATCCGTTCGGGCGTGTAAAACTTCGCTCTGTGCCGATAGTTACCTCGATACACTCGCCTGTAATACCGTCCTTGACCGTCCTTGTGATTTCCAAGTCATAGTATCTCTCAGCATCATCATCCCATACCTTGCCGATATCGCCTACTTTGAACCGATAATTGTTGATAAAGTCTTTGTACTCAGGATGATTTTTTAAATCCTGTACCTGTATCTTAAATGATACAAGCGGAGCACACATTGTCTTAAAGTACTCTCTTACTTTTCGTGCAAGCATTGCAAAGTCATAATACTCTTCTGCTACATCAAAAGAGAAGTTCTGCGACCTGACTATGTTGTGCGGATATGCTCTCGGAAGTGTTCTCGGGTCCCACGCAATTGCAAACCAGTTTCCGTATGGGTCATATCCTCGGAAGTATGTGCAAAACGTCTGTAAATCAACTGTTTTCTGAATGCTTTTAAGATTTAAGTCTGGATGCAGTATAAAAGCATTATCCTGTGCGCCTTCCATGCGCTCATGAATCGAAATCGTGAAGTTATCACGGTACAACTCACCACCGATAAGATGAGTAAAGCCGTTACTACCGAGAATCATTTCATAAGGTGTATGACCTTCGGGCATCTCGTACCACTCTCGGAAGGTTTCGTCTGCTGATAGGTCAGTTGTGATGCTGAACGTATATCTGAGATTGTTTTCAGTATCCCACGGAACATCCCACATCTGCGCAAGGATGCTATCTATCAGGGTCTGTCCAACATAGCCTGCAATTGACGTTCCAGGGAACAGCCAGTAATCTTGTAAGTGATAACTGATATGCTCTGCGTATGCTGTCACGCTTTTGCTGTTTGCCCTGTTGGTTGATGATACTTTTCTGATGATAAAAAGCTGTCCCATGCACTTGATTATGTTATGTTCAAGGATATACCGCCATTTACCGTCTTTATCATAGGGATGTTCAAGCGTCAGATTAAAGCCGCCGTTGAGTTCTTCAACCACTCTGCACTGTGTAGGTTCAAGAATTAATCCGTTGTTGTCGAATCCGTCCTGTTCCGTGTCCATATCGTAAACGCTGATATAGTTTCCGTCAACTGTGCCACCGCCTGATGGTGTATCATGATACGGATAATACCACAAAGGCAAGAACGGTATACCGTCATTTGTGCCTGCATATCGTCTTCTGAACCACGTATCATCATCATCAATTGTGCTTGATGCATAAGTACCGCTGTAATCGTTCCATGCAAGGTCATACTGTGCTTTTCGGTATCCCTCGTCCTCGATAAAGATACAACCATGAGTTGTCATGATATCAGGATTTCGTAAATCGCCGTATAATACCTCTAATTCATCAGGGACTGAATTCAGCGGCCTTACATCACCACCATTTGTGACGAAAACTAAGCCATAGCCGAACTGTGCCACCGCAGGCCTATCCTCGCCTGAATGCTGTGGGTCTGTGTTCTGACCGTAGAAATACTGCAGATTTTCGATTATGCTTGCTGCAGGATGGTCTTTCCCCTTTTTGATAGTCGGTATTATGACCGCTTCTTTAACATATGCAAGCGTCTGATATAATGCTTCATTACCGCCTGTTCCACCTCTTGACGAGATATAACCGTATCTATCGCATAACTTGTCTGATACCCTCAGCGGCCAGTCTGAATTTAAGACCACGTTGATACGTAAATCGGAATGCAGAAGCTGATAGAACGGTGAATTTGGGAAAAGTGCAAGGTTACTATATTCGACTGTAGCCTGCTGCATTGCAATATCATAATCCCAATTCAATTCGTAGTCATACGTTAACTCACAGCCTATATATGCCGCTCTCGGGAAGGATATGCCTGCATTTTCTGTTCTGATCTTTACGATGCAATACTTAAAGATAATATTCGGTGTGTATCCGTACTCTAACGATGCACTGCCTGTCCATCCAAATACATAATCAGAAATAGTTCTCAGCTTATAGCCGTATGTCGTGCCGGTGATAGGAATTGCCGATTTTCCAGTATCCTCAGAACCCGAGTATGCAAGCCACGGAGAATACATATCCGCAGAAGGTGAATATATATCATAGAAATAGCAGTTTATGAAGTTGCCCGAATCAAGTATGATATCACGGGGATGACCTAAAACGATATGATTTACAGTCAGATTTTTTATAATCTTCGTTGTCTGCGTTGTGCCGTAGTTACCACCGCCGAATACTCGGAATCCGTATACCCATGCCCTTCTCCGTTCTGAATCCTGCTCATCTGCGGTTTCATCGGGTCCCCAACTTTTTGTACCCGAGGTATACACCGTATCGACCACAAGACCGTCAAAATCGATAGTTTTTGCGCCATTTATCGGATATGCCACATTGCCTACTGATGATGCAACACTAAGCGTTACGCTATCGACCTGAGCAGGGCCAGTCCAGAGAATTTCATCAACATTTCTATCTGCAAGAGCACAAACAAGAGTTTCAAGGCTGTATACATTTACGCCTGCCATTTATATCTCCCTCCAGTTCGTACGGATTCTCACGCTCTCAACGTTTCCAGTCCATGATATGACATTATCACCCACATCAAGCTGTGGAAGTCTGCCGTTATCATGACCGACTATCAGCGCATTTGTGCCGAGATACAAGATATGCCGTGATGAATCGATATATGTAATATCAAGGGGACTTAATTTCTGTGAACCGCTGTTCTGTAAGTCTTTCAATTCATAATCAACATTATTAATAGTGATAGTGATATTTCCATCAGGCTTTGTCAGTTCGATTATAGGCTTGCTGTACCATGTACCGACATTTTTAACTGTATCTCCACTCTCTACGCTTATCCATTTGTTGTCTAAGCCGTATCTGAACGGTTTAAGGGTAAATGATAGGTGATAGTTTATACGTCTGTTATCGGCCGTTCCTGACGTTTCTGTGACGTTCATAGTCAGAATCTTGAAGCAAACATCAGGATAAGTTGATAGCTGTAAAGTCTGGCCGTTAACGAGAAATGCCCGAAGTGCTGAATCGTCCATATCCTCGGGGAAGAACTTGTAAAAGTCGATGCTGTAGTCAATAGGCTCAAAAACATCATCAGGTATGCCGAAAGGCTCTCTTGTATAGCCTGTAGTATACCTCTGCTGTGCGTGAGGCACAGGCTGTAATGTGCTTACAAAGATGCCGAAATCATTACTTGACACTCTGTCAATTGTAAAGCTGTAATCGCTTGTGTAATTCGCCATTAGAATCCTGTACCTCCCACTGCTCTTATCTGCGATATACTTAATTCTGCAAGGCGTTTAGCCTGCTCCTCTATCTCGGCATCGGTCATGCCGTTGCCGCCCTGATAGTAGAAATTGAATGTGTATCTTGCGCCGCCGTTCATCTTGTTTTCAAGCTTATCTGCAAACTTATCCATCCATGCTGTGTTGTTGTCAAGCGGTAAAAGCACTTCTGTGCCTGCTTCGCCGTACAAATCACCAAATCTGTCATACGTGGGGTGGTTGAACACACAGCCCTTTGCGTGTCTTTGGTGGCCTTTGCCGTTATCGATTGTGTATTTCTTGTTTGGTGGTGCTTCATACACTTTTTTTGTCACCTTTTCGCCTATTTGTTTGCTTAAATCAAGTGGATTTAAAGTAAGCCGGATTTCTTCATCAAACCATGTTTTAAATTCATCCCACTTAGCTTTGAATCCGTCCCACCATTTTGAAAGAACATCATTGCCTGCCTGCCAGTATTCGCCCATTCCGAGTGCATCCGCTATCAGCCCACCGAGTTTATAAACAAATTCGCCGCCCTCACCGAGCAGAGAAGTGAATCCGTCTAACAGTGATGTGAGTATCTTGTCAGCGGCTTCTGCCATCTTTTCCCTGTTTTCTTCGTCCTTAAAGTAGTTGATAAGCTTGTCAGAGATCTTCAAAGCGGCATCTCCGAGCCTGTCAGCGGCTTTTACAATACCGTTAACGAGATTATCAAGGATAACAGGCGCACCCTCAACAATAGCATTTATAGTATCTTCACTTGTGAAGCCCTCGATAAGTCCGTCTACTACATCAAAAGCAGCATCTATCAGCGTTCCTGTATTCGATGGATCTGTGATACCCTTTGCAAATTCTACAACTGCGTTTACTCCCTCGGGAATAAGAGCAGGCAAATTGTCTTTAAGGTATCCCGAAAAGTCAGATATCAGCGTAAAAGCTGTATCTTTAAGCTTCGGAAGGTTGCTTTCGATAGTATCACCGAACATTCCGATAACTTCGCCGCCTGTCTGTAGCAGTGTAGGGATGTTCTCAATTATGCCTGTGCCGAGTGCTCCAACGATCGAAACGGAAGCCTGCATAAGTGATGGCATGATTCTCGGTACTATCTCACCGATACTTTTAGCGATTTTCGGCGCACCTTTTACGATGAGATCACCCACACCATCAAGAGCCTTTTCTACTCTCGGGAGCATATTGTCAAATGCTGCTCCTGCCGTTTCGGACAGTTTGTCAAATGCTTCTCCTACATTGCCATCATCCTTCGATATCTCAACTTTAAGATTCTCCCATGCTGATTTCATCGAACCGATTGAACCTGAGATCGTGCCGGATGCTTCTTTCGCCGTAGTGCCTGTTATTCCCATTTCTTCCTGTACTACGTGAATAGCCTGTACAATATCGGAATAACTTGATATATCGTATTCTATGCCTGATATTTCCTGAGCCTTGTCAAGCAGATCCTGCATTCCCTCTTTAGTGCCTGCGAATCCAAGAGCCAAGTTATCAAGCATAGTGAAATTACCACGTGAAAAACCTCTGTAAGCATTCTGCACACCTTCCATGTTTGTACCCATCTTATTGACGTTATCAGACATATCAGTGATGGATAAGTCCATGAGTTCAGCTGCCTTTGCCTGATCGCCGCCGAGTGAGTTGATGAGAGCCGCCGCACTCTGAATAGAAGTCTCCATGTACTCATTCATTGACTGTCCTGCGGTCTGGTATGCCTTTTCAGCGTTTTTCATTACAGTGTCAGCCGATGAACCGAAAAGCGTTTTAATACCGCCTGCAAGCTGTTCATAGTCTGCATACGCCGAAACGGATTCTTTTACAATCGCCGAAACGCCTGTTGCAGCTGCTCCGAGTGTTGCCGCTGAGAATTTCGCAAAATCTGCCAAAGTTCCCTTTATAGCGGATAATCCATTTTTATATTCACTATCATCAAGTCTTATCTTTGCTTGTAAGTCAAATACATCCATGTTTTTATTCCTCCTTTCCTCTGAAATCTGAATAGAAATTATCAATCGCTGTCTGGTATTCGTCACCGCTATCCGTAGGATGGAGCATATCATACCACCTGTTGTCTCTGCGTGACAAAATAGCCGCACAGTCAGTCATATATACACGATAGCTTAGTTCCTCAGTATGCTGAGTAACCTTTGCATTTACGTATCTGATGAATCCTCTGACTGTTTTTCCTCGGTATTCGCCATAACAGATATCGCAGATTTCGCATTCGTGCAGGACTGCATAAAAAAAGGTGCTGTTTCCTCATCCTTGAATATCTCTGCTATTATCCTTGATACCGTTGTAAGCGTTTTAACTGCACTCTCAGGCTTTTCATCAAGTATACCCATAAGATTATCAAAGCTGTCTTTGTGTGCCTTATAAAGCGGTATAGCCGCATCAAACCACGTTTTATCTTTCAGACTTGCAAACAGTTCTGTATCTCCGAGTATCTCGTTTACGTGCGGTACGCATTCCATCAGCGTATCAATTTCTTTGATTTCATTAAATCTCATATTATCACTAACCTTTCATATAGCAAAATATCCCCGATAATTCGGGGATATTCAATTTTTATTCAGTTGTTTTTATACGCCATCTGTAACAGTAAGGACAGCAGGGATTGTATATGCTGAACCTTCTGAATTGGTAAGCTTGCAACGGTATCTGTTGCCGTTGGCTTCATCTGTTACATCAGAAGCCGCAAGGCTAAGCGTTGCTGATGTTGCACCGCTGATATTCACAAAGCCCTTATCAGTTGGTGTCTGTACTTGCCACTGATAGCTCGTTGCACCCGTTGCGGTTACGGAGAAGCTTGTTGCTGTTCCTTCTGCAACAGTTACACTCTTAGGCTGCTTGGAGATCACAACGCTGTTATTGCCCGTTGAAAAGAAATAATAATCTATCTCAGGCTTTGTCTTGTCATTGATACTTCTGTATGCTGTGAATGTAAGAGCATTTCTGCCTATTCCTCTCTTGCTTGTAGATATTGCAAGACCGCCGGTTGAAAGCGTATTGCGCATTACACACGCTATCCAGCCGCTTTTCTTGTGTATCAGCACTGTTATATTCTCAAAGTCTGTGTTTTTGAGAACGAGCCTTGTCTTTATCTGGTTTTCGTCAATATCTGCTGCCGCAAGTGCTCTCTTGACATCTGTAATGTCAAATGAAGCACCTGTCAAGGTTAGAGTTGAAGCAGGTTTCCCAGTAACTACCTGAAATTCTTTATATACGAAATGAACGCCGTTCAGGTCAGCTCCGAGATCAAGCATATCAAAGCTATCATTGATAGATACATCGCCCGTTGTAAGCATAAGCAAGTCACCCTCAGCAGGCGGTATAAAGCTTTCCGGGTCAAAATCCTTGACAACAACTGCCGTGTCAAACGCTGTGCTGTTAACATCGCTTTCCTGAACTATCTCATAGTCCATTAAGTCAATCATCTGTTTTCCTCCTTTCAAGATACTGTATAGAACCGAATATCTAAGCTGAATACAGTTCTTTTTATAAGATCATCACTATCATCACCCATTCTGTGAGCGAAAGGGGATGTGCCTTTATAAATCAACACTCCACCATCATCACAGTGGAGCATAAGCCCAGTGCTCGGAATAGCTTTTGATATTCTCTTTGCCATCTGCACTGAGTTCACCCATGAAGCTTCACGATACCATGTTGAAAAGCTCATCGAACATAAACCTTCATCAAAGCTGCTATCTATGCCCTCATACGTCAGATAGGGGAATGCAGGCGGATTTTTCAGAGAATAAATTGAATTTTCTTCGTATGCAGGCAAGAAGCCATTTAAAAACGTCTGTAATGCCGCTAATTTATCCATATTCGCCGTTTCACTCCATTCATAGTATAATTACATTCCTAAAGGTTAAAAGCCGTTAAAACGCATTTTAAGCGTTGTTTATAAGCATACCAGAGGGAAGTTCCCACTTCTCAGCCTTTGCATAGCTGAATTGAAGTCCTGCGCTTGCAGGAGTTTCAGTTTCGACATTGCTTTCCGTGATTCTGAATGTTTCTTCGTCCTTGTTTCTCATAAAGACCTGACCTTTTTTCAAGGCTATGCCTTTATCAACGCAGACGGTGTACATTTTCTTCTCGGTGATCGCTTCTGCGACCTGTGCGCCGAGCGTTTCTTGTGGGATAAGCTGTACCGTAATCACTGCGCCTTTGTTGTAGCTGTAATCAACACCGCCGATACCGCCGTAAGGGTCAGGGCTGACAGATGATGTTTCGTCAAGTAGTGTTATTTCGGTGTTGTAATCGTTGAGAATGCCGTTGTCAAATATGCTCATAGTACCGATATCCTCCTGTATGGATTCAAACGGCTTGCGAACTGCGACATATATGTGACGGATGCGCCGCCACCATTGCCACTTGTAGCACCTTTGGAGTAATTGTATACACCCTGTACGCTTTCACTCTGGAAGGGAGACATATTCGCATTTCCGACACTTTCATACTTTGTGCGCCATGCCGCTATATCATCACACAAAGCCACGAACGAACGAGGTACAGCCATAAGCCACACCTGACCTGTAAAGGTTTCATCCTGTAGCAATGCCAATGATTCAGCGGTATTGCAGTAAACACCGTCATTAACATCACTGTTAACGATTCGGAAGTATTGATTTGGTTTCAAGGTAAAAGAAGGCGATACGAATGTACCGCTCTCAATTGTAAACTCTCCCTTGTAAATATCAGTCAGCCCGATATAGTCTTTAAGAAAGAAGTTCTTGCAGTATTCACAGTACTCTGTGATATCGGTCATATCGCACCGCCTTTCTCTATTACTTTTTACGGCTTTTACGCTTCGGCTTTTCCTCTGCTGTTTCCTCAACCACCGATTCTTCAACGGTCTCATCAGATTCAGTCTCAGGAATTGTTTCGGGAACTGCTTCAATCAACACTGTTTTCTGACGATTATTCGCAGTTGACAGCATTTCGATGCGTTCATCGGATGGCACATATCCCTCTCGGGGATATGTGTCACCCTCTGCGTATTTATAGCCGTGATCCTGTAAGTCTGTAAAATGCTTTACTACTCTGTAAGCCATATCATCACGCACCTGTATCAGTTACTGTTGCGATATACAGTGTTGACGGATTGTAGATAACAGGGATAAACAGAGTAGAAGCCTTTGTCCAGAGTACAGCAGGGTCATTCTCTGTCCACTGATGAATGTAAACGTAAGGAGATACGCTTGTACCCTCTGTCTTTGTGAGAGGATTTACAACCTCGGGAGGATCGCCCCAAAGACCTACACCAAGTCTGCCGTTTGGAGTTGTGGAGAAGAATGTGATCTTTTCCTTCGGGAAGTATCTTCTTGATACAACCACAGGTTTGCCTGTTGTCGGGTCGATATCGGTGATATTTGCGTTGTATACGTTATCCTGTGTGATAACTGTATCGATGCCGAAATCTGCAAGATATGCGTTCAGTTCAGCGTTAGAAATGAACTTACCGCTTGCATTTACACCGTTTCTGTTGATCTGAATAGACTTATTGTTTCTCATTTTTGTGAGATTTGAACCGCTTGTAAGCATACCGTTGATAACAACACCTGCTTCACGTGCATCATCGATGATAGCCTGTAACTGTGAACCAACATCAGAATCAACATTGAGATCAACTGTGTATGCCTTCTGTGCAGCTGTTACACCGTAGTCGATTGTAAGGTTCAGATTGTTTTCACCGATAGTAACCTGACCTGTTGCAAGTGCTTCATTTTTTGCTACTCGTGCACGAACTTCAACAGCTCTCGCAAGTCTGATACCGTCACGGATAACATACTCATACTGAGCATCATCATTCACAACGCCCTGTTTAAGAAGCTGCTGCATACGCTCTGACTGATTCTGCTTTACCTTGATAAGGCCTTTCTCGATGTAGTGCTGTGTCAGCACAGGAGATACACTCTTGATAGCTTCGGTGTCAAATGCATGGAACTGAGCCATTGCAGGGATAAGCTGATCTGCGCTGATCTCATCCCAACGTGCACCGATGTTATCTGTTTTCTCGTTGCCGAAAAGTCTGTCGATAGGGTCATTTGCAAGAACAGGGGGAGTGAAAGGAACACTCAGCCAGTCCTCTTTTGAGACCATACCGAAAATACCATTTTCCCAAGTCATAACTTTACTCTCCTTTCTTTGTAGTAGCAGTAGCAGAACCAGCTGCTACTACAGCACCTGTGCTGTCTACAGATGCAACAGTTACCTTGTAAGTATCTGTTACTGTGTAATCGGTATCGTCTGTAAATGCAGACCATGTATTATCAAGTGGCAGGCCGTATGTTACGGAAGGTGCTGTTGTAGCATCACCCACCTTGTAGTAATAGCTTTCGCCTGCTGTTGGTGTATAGCCTGATACTTTAAGATGTGTTTTTCCGTTTGCCGTACCCGCAGTTGATGTTACTGTGATCTTTGCAAGTGTTGCATCGTTTGTCCACTTAGGCCTTGTAACCTCAGGAGATGTAGTAATGAACTTGAATCCCTTTGCAATAAGTGCTGTCTTAGCATCGCTGTCAAGCTGTACAGGGAGTTTATCCTCATATACGATACCTTTAGTTACTACTGAGCCGGGCATATCACCTGTTGTAACGTCAACATCTTCATAAAGAATTCCCTCTGCTGTTGAGTTATTTGCAGGGTAAATTGTACCCATAGGAACATACTTGCCGCCGCCTGCTGTTGTGCCGCCTGATGCGAGTATAGTGCGTGTCTCTCTTACGCAGTTTTCATCATCTTTTGCAAGGAAATAGCCAGGAGCATAAGCCTTGCCTGTTGTTGGTGTCTTGATAAACGACATATTAACTCTCCTTTCCTGATGAGTTATTGTTGTTTGCATCCGCAGAATTTACAGCGTTATCGCCGTACATAGACTTCATAGTCTTTTCCCATATCTGCGCTGCTCTGGTTGTTGTTTTCTTTTCGCCGCCTGTTGCTGTCTGATTCGGGACGTTTGGTGTGTGAGTAACCTTTGTTATTGTAGGCTTATACTCACCCCATTCGTCCTCGATAGAGGACAGAAGCTTGTCGCTGTCCTTTATCTTGCCCTCATCGTCAAACTCGATGCCGTCCACATAACCACCGTACTTCGTGATCTTTGTGATAGCGTTGTCAGAATATCCTTTTTCTTTGAGATAAGCCTTGAAAGCTGTTGACTTCTTAGCTGTTGTCTCTTTTACCTTGATATCCTCTTTCAGTTTGTCATGTGCAGCCTTTTCAGATTCATACTTTCCTTTGTAATCATCCTTTTCAGCGGCTTTAAGTGCGGAATTTGCTTCATCAAGCTGTCTCTGTACATCGGACAGCTTTTCTGCATCTTCCTTGTACTTCTTGGTTTCGGCTTTGAGATTATCTGTTACCTCAGTGTGTAAGTCAATAAGGCTCTGCACCTGATCGTCAGTGAATCCCATTGCCTTTAAGGTCTGTCTTGAAAATGCCATGTCTTATACCTCCGTTACTTTGTCGGCTGTTCCTCGCCGTTCGGTATTTATATTCAGCGGATTTACTTTACCGCTTATATGCAAAAAGAGGTCAACGATATGGGAGATCGTCAACCTCTTTGACCTTCCGACTAAACGCTTATAGTCAGGTGGTAATATGGATGCTCGTTATCGGTAATTACCCGATTCTGAGCATATAACAAAAAAGAGCGCAGTTGATATAATCAACCACGCTCGGCATTCCAGTAATACTTTCATTACTGCTTATTTATATATGCTTCAATTGCTTTTTTCTCGCTTTTCTTTTCAACCCATACATAAGGATTACACATCAATGGGCTTTTGGCTTTTCCTGCTTTTTTTAACTTCTGAAAATCATCTTTCCACATCACAGCTTCAAGTCTTGCTTGCCATGCCCCACTGTTTTTGCGACTTATTTCGTATACATATCCAAGTCCAATGTTTTGTTTTGTTGCAATTTCATCAACATCGGCTGTTTCAACAATCAGCGATTCAAGCCCTATCATGCGATTTTTATTCATACAAGCGCATTCTTTTAAAGCTGTATTTTGGTCTGTATAGTATCCTTCGATATATCTTTCATTACCACACCAACCAACTATTGCATATATTTTCATTCAATCACCACTTTCGGCCTTACAATAAAACGCTTATTACTGCTTGTTCTTCGGTTTTTTCAGTTCCTCTCGCCTGATATCCATAATCTTGATGTTATCCTTTAAGGGGATAAGTTCAATTCTATGCCCTTTTTCAAGAGCAGCATGGATTCTTTCAAGCTGTTCGTTAGTAATTCTGTATTTGTCCATATTATAACACCTGACTTTCAATTTGTCAATACTTTTCGTATAATTTAACGCTTCATAATAGCTTCAATTATACGCTTGTATTCTTCTGTGTGTTCGGATGCGGCTTTTTTAAGCATATGATGCGGTTTCATGCCCTTTGTTCTATGCCATTTGCCGTTTCTGTCCTGATAGCTCCACGGAGACTTTCTGCCCTTGCCGTCAGAAGCATAGATACCAGTTCCTAATTCAACATCATTTGTTATCGTATCGGCTTTTTATCCGATACTTCTTACAGTTTACTATCCTGTAAGTTCGGCGTACATCATCACCCTTTCGGGTGTCAAGCACTCTTGGGAGCATTATTACTTCCATAACGTTCAGCTCCTACGCTCTACGGTGCAGGCGGTCTGCCTGTTACCTCGGTATTGGACTGAAAAGATCTTCAATTGTCTGATCCGTCAATGTTTTTGTTGCATTGCCTATGGTAATTTTTATATTTGACCGTCTGT
>ERZ795050.2759-NODE-2759-length-18674-cov-5.662656_pt1 | contig 18674 bp, 11 predicted proteins | sample MGYA00375134_ERZ795050 | MGnify/ENA primary metagenome ERZ795050 (study PRJEB30179, sample SAMN05720221) | activated sludge metagenome | isolation source: Anaerobic digester | place: Japan | collected 2015-05-26 ... | reverse complement strand
GGATTTGCCCCGATCAACAGAAAATTATCGGTCAGCTTGTCCGAACGCGCCGCCTGGAGGTCGGCCAACGCATTGGTGAAACACAGCGGCTCCCAATGGTTGGTGCCGAAGGCGGCCCGGGCCTCGAATGGTTTGCCGCCGGCATTAACTCCTTGCACGTGAATGACGGCCCCATCGAACGGCCATTGTTCCATCGCACCGCAATCCCGGCGGAATTGGGCCGGGTCCGGATTATCCCAGCCGGTAACGATCAATTTGCGCGGCAAGGGCGTCTGAGCGGCAACGGCCGTTGCCAGCACGCACATCAGCGGGGCAAGAAACCCGTTTGGCGCGTGGGGCAACACGGTCCACCGCAGGGCGGCGGGAAGGAACCGTGCCTGTCTGGTCGAGTGGTTTTTCATGAGCGGCATAATGCCACAAAGGGGTCGCGCGGGACAGCCTTCCATTCCAGGGTTGGTTGGTGTTGACAACCCGGTGCGAAGGAGTATGGCTGAAATCATGCTGAGCTTTCCGCCATGGCCGGCCGGGTCCGCTGCGCTGGAAACGCCCCCAGCCGAAGGGCAGCCCCGCCTGGCCCTCGCCCCCAATCGCTGTTCTCGGTTCGCACTCTCCACCGGTTGCGCTCTGCTCCTTTTGGTTTCGAGCTGGGGATGTGGCGCCCGGCCGGAAGCGAATATCTCGACGGCCGCGAGCAATGCCGCCCCGGCCGGAAAGTCCGCCCAACCGGCCGAGCGGGTCCGCGAGGGGGCGGTGGCGGGTTTGTTTTATCCCGCGGACCAAGCCACGCTGACCCAAGCTTTGGAACAGTTGTTGGCCAGCGCACCGCCGCACTATGTGCCCCGGCTGAAAGCCTTGATTTGCCCGCATGCGGGGTACGAGTTCTCCGGTCTCACCGCCGCAACCGGTTATCGCACGCTCGCCGGTCGGGACGTCAACACCATCATCATCCTGGCGCCCAGTCACTATGCCTTGTTCGAGGGCGTATCCGTTCCCGACGTCCAAGCTTACCGGACGCCTTTGGGGCTGGCCCGAATCTCCGAAAAAGCGGCAAGCCTGGCGGGAAAAGCCCCGTTTGTCGTTGAGCCGCGGTGCCCGGTGCAGCGGCCAGCGTGGTGGCGCCAGGCTCGCAAGCCCGCGCCGGAACCCGGCCGGGACACCCCGGAAACCTGGGAACACTCGGCGGAAGTGCAGGTGCCTTTTCTGCAAAAGGTTCTGGGTGATGCAAAAATCCTCCCGCTGGTGTTCGGCCGGACGGACCCGGAACAGGTTGCTCGTGCCCTGGCCGAGGTGCTGGACGACCAGACCGTGCTCGTGGCCAGCTCGGACCTGAGCCATTACCATCCTTACGACACGGCGCGGCGCCTGGATGAGGCCTGTGTCAATGCCATCTGCTCGCTGGACATTGACCAGATGAAAAAGCAGGAGGCGTGCGGCGAGGGCCCCATTCTAACTCTGCTCCACCTCGCGCGGCTCAAAGGGTGGAAAGCCCAGCGGCTGGACTATCGCAACAGCGGCGACACGGGCGGCGACAAAAGCCGCGTCGTCGGTTACGCCGCCGTGGCGTTCCATGCCCCGGGACCCGAGCGCTACGACGCGACCGCCCGCCGGCAACTGCTTGAGCTGGCGCGACAAACCCTTCGCGACGTCGTCAGAACAGGCGCCGGCTCGGAACCCGCGGCCAAAGAACCGCCTCCCCCGCTGGCGGAGAAACGCGGCTGCTTCGTCACGTTGACCAAGCGCGGAGCACTCCGGGGCTGCATCGGTCACATTCTGCCTCAGGAAAGCCTCTGGCAGGCGGTGGTGGACAACACCCGCAATGCCGCGCTGCGCGATCCGCGCTTCCCGCCGGTTCAGCCGGACGAACTCCCGGACATCCGCATCGAAATCAGTGTCCTGACCGTGCCCGAACCGCTGAAATTCGACGGCCCCGAAGACCTGCTGTGCAAGCTTCAGCCATACGAGGACGGGGTCGTCCTTAAAATCGGCGAGCGCAGCTCGACCTTCCTGCCGCAGGTTTGGGCGCAAATCCCGAACCGGACCGATTTCCTGAATCAACTCGCCGTCAAGGCCGGCTGCCCGCCCTCAGCCTGGCGTCAAAAAGAAGCGACGGTGGCAATTTACCACGCGGAATGTTTCGGCGAGCCCTAGCCGAAGGGTCGCGCGAGCGCCAGGCAGTCCTCGCCGCCGTGGCCGCTCTGGGATTCTCGTGCGTGATGACGCAACTGGCGCTCATGCGCGAGTGTCTGGCCGCTTTTGCCGGCAATGAGATGGTGCTGGGAGTCGTCCTGGGTTTGTGGTTGTGCTTGATGGGCCTTGGCGCTGCCTTGGGACGGCTGAGCGGCAGGTCTCCCCGTTCGCTGGCCTTGCTGGGTTTGGCCCTGCACCTTGTCGCCCTGGCGCCGCTGATCCAGGTGTTCGCCCTTCGCACCCTTCGCGACGTGGTCTTCACGCGCGGGGCGGCGGTGGGACTGAACGAAACCGTGATGAGCATTCTGGTTCTGCTGGCGCCCTACTGCCTCGTGGCTGGTGGCGCGCTGACGCTGGCGTGCGTGATCCTGGGGCGCTGGGAGGGCGCTGGCGCCATTGGCCGGGCCTACTTTGCGGATACCCTCGGAAGCATCGCGGGCGGAGCCTTGTTCAGCTTCGTCCTCGTGCGCGCCCTGGACCACCTCGCCCTTCTCATCGTCCCCGCTCTGTTCTGCCTGCTGGCCGCCGCCGCCTTGAGCTACGTTGAAGGCAAATCCGGCTTGGGCCTGGCCACCGTGGGACTGGGGATGGGGCTGGGCCTCGCCGCGGTTTGGGGCGACTTGGACGGGCTCGCCACACGGCTGCAATATCCTCACCACCACATCTTGACTCGCGCCAACTCGCCTTACGGACGGCTGGTTGTTCTCGAAACCGACGGCGCCTTGAATTTCCTTCAAAACGGCGTGCCATGGGTCACCACCCGCGACGATCAACGGGTGGAGGAAACGGTGCATTACGCCCTTGCCCAGCGGCCCGAGGCCGGCCGCGTCCTTTTGATCTCGGGCGGCATCTCGGGCACAGCCCGCGAAATCCTCAAATACAATGTCCGGCAAGTGGACTATGTGGAACTGGACCCCCTGATCCTGGAACTCGGCGAAAGACACCTGCCGGAGCGTTTGTCCGATCCGCGCATCCGCGCGCATGCCCAGGACGGGCGGCTGGTTGTGCGCCAAACGAAGGAACCCTACGATGTGATCCTGCTGGATGTTCCCGCCCCGGCCAGCGCCCAACTCAACCGCTTCTTCACCGCCGAGTTTCTGGCCGAGGCGCGACGCGCCCTGACGTCGGACGGCGTCTTGTCTTTCAGCTTGGGTCAGTACGAGAATTTCGTCAGCCCGGACCTTGCCCGTGTGCTCGCCTCGGCCTGGCAGTCCCTTGAGGGGTCTTTCCGCAACCGGCTGATGCTGCCGGGCGGCCGGGTTTTCTTCCTGGCTTCGGACGGGCCACTGCACACCAACATCGCCGATCGGCTCGAGCAGTTCGGCATTCCCACCCGTTTGGTCAACCGCCATTACCTGGAGGCGATGCTGACCGCGGACCGGATGGCTGACCTGCAGCGCGCGCTCGACCATCCCTCCGCGCGCAACCGGGATTTCAGCCCCGTGCTCTACTATTACCACTTGCGGCATTGGCTGAGTCAGTTCGACCACCGCATCGGCCCCCTCCAGATTGCGCTCCTGGCGGCCTTGGTTTTTTATCTGTTCCGGCTGCGGGGCTGCGGTGTGGTGCTCTTTGCTTCCGGCTTCGCGGCGTCCGCCCTCGAATTCGTGCTGCTGCTCGGCTTCCAAATCCTCTGCGGGTCGGTCTATCATCAGGTGGGCGTGATCGTCACCGTCTTTATGCTGGGGCTCGCTTTGGGCGCGTGGTGGGCGAATCGGCGGCTCGGCGCCGGTGGGGCGATGGGCGACCGCCGCGCGCTCCGCCGCTCAGCGGTCGCGCTGGGGCTTTATGGGCTGTCCCTGCCGCTGCTCCTGCCCCGGCTGGCCCAGGCCGCCGAGGCCGGGCCGCCTTTGCCCTTGATCAAATTCTTCATTGCGCTGCTTACTCTAATCCTGGCCGCGGCGGTGGGGCTGCAATTTCCCCTGGCGGGCCGCATCGAAGGCGGCGGCACCGCCGGGGTGGCGGCGCGGCTTTACACGGCGGACTTTATGGGCGCATGTCTCGGAGCGCTGCTGGCCAGCACGTGGCTGATACCGCTGCTTGGCGTCAACGGCGTGTGCTGGTTGTGCGCCGGGCTGAACCTCGCCGGCGCGGCGGTGTTCCATTTCCGAAAGGCTGTTTCATGACCAACCGGAACGTTCTTTTCCTGAAACTCGTGCGTTGGAGCGGCTGGCCGTTGCTGCCGGTGGTGCTCCTGTTTCTGCTCACCGGCTATATCATGGATGGCCGATACGGCCTGAGCCGGTTGCTCGATGAAAAGACGGCCCTGACCTTGCATCGCATGCTCCACCTGCCCCTCATCATTCTCGTGCTGGTTCACAGCGTCCCGGCGGTGTATCTTGCTTTGCAGCGATGGGGCTGGATCGGGCCGCGCGATGAAGGGGCGCGTGATGCGGAGCCGCGCAAGACCTGAACGTGGCTGGAACCGCCCCGGCGCCGCAGCCGGCAGCCGCGAATTTAACTCATGCGCACGACCGAATACCAGGACCAGGAATCCGGAAGAAAGCGGCTTGGGGGTGGCGTGGTGTCGCGGCGGGCGGCCATCGGCCTGGGGGTGGCCGGCGTGGCGGGCCTGGCCGGCGGCGCCTCCCTCCTGGATTGGCTCGGCCAGTGGCGCCAAGCCGAGGCCCCCGCCGACATTTTCAAAGGCGACGCGCCCAAAGGCGAGCTGTGGGAGCTCTGGCAGCGGCGCGGCTGGGTCAAGGAAGGGACGCACTACCTCAAACTCGGCCGGAACGTCCAGTGCAAGGTTTGTCCCAACAACTGCCTGCTATCCCCGGGGGATCGCAGCCATTGCCGGAACCGGATCAATGTGGAGGGCACGTTGTACACGCTGGCCTACGCCAACCCCTGCACCTTCCACGTTGATCCCGTCGAGAAAAAACCGCTGTTTCATTTCCTGCCCGGTACGCGCACCTTTTCCCTCGCCACCGCCGGCTGCGTTTTCCGCTGCCTGAATTGCCAAAACTGGGAAATCTCTCAAAAGAAGCCCGAGGAAACCAAAGACCCGGGCGGGGAGGAACTGCGCCTGCGGCCGCCCCTCCCTGCCACTCTGACCGCCCGGCAGATGGCCCGCCTGAGCCTGTTCCCGGAGGATGCGGCCGCCGTGGCCGGCGCGCTGAACTGCCCTTCCATCTCTTACACTTATTCGGAACCCACCGCCTTTTACGAATACACCCTCGATACCTGCAAAGCCGCCCGCGCCCGCAAACTGAAAAACATCGTCGTGACTTGCGGCTCGATTGAAGACCGCCCCGCCCGCGAATTGTACGCGTGTGTGGACGCCGCCCACGTGGACCTCAAGGGCTTCGACGACGAGGTTTACCAGAAGCTCAACTCGGGAAGGCTCGAACCCATTTTGCGCACACTCACCACCCTCAAAGAACTGGGGGTCTGGGTCGAAATCATCAATCTGGTTGTTCCCACCTACACTGATCGCTTGGACACCATCCGCCGCATGAGCGCCTGGATCGCCAGGAGCCTCGGCCCCGACCAGCCCCTCCACTTTTCCCGCTTCCATCCGCAACACAAGTTGACCCATCTGCCGCCGACCCCCGTCGAAACCCTCGTCAAAGCCCGCGATGCCGCCCGCGCCGAGGGTTTGCGTTACGTGTACATTGGAAACGTTCCCGGCCTCGAGGGCGCCCAGACCACCTGGTGCCCGAACTGCAAGAAGGCCGTCATTGAGCGCGATATTTTCGCTGTGACTGCCCTGCATTTGGATTCGGGAAGGTGCCGCTTCTGTGGCGAGGTCATCCCCGGCGTATGGAGTTAGCCCTGGCACGGCACGGCGGGAAGGCGCGGCGCGGTTGCGCTGCATTGAGTCAGAACGAACGGTCGTGGGCTGCCGCGACGGATTAACCGCCTCGACTTTTAGACCGCAGCGGGGTCAATCTCGTCCGCCTGCCACAATTGCCGGCCTTCCATGCCTCCCGCGATGACCAGGGTCTGGCCGGTAATATGCCGCGCAAGCCTGTCCGAGGCCAGAAACACGGCGGCGCGGGCAATATCTTCGGGTCGGCCCAGTTGGGGCAGGGCCATGGTGGCCGTTACTTTCCGAATCTGTTGATGGTCCGCGAGCCGGGCCGCCAGGCGCGGCACCACGGTCCAGCCCGGGCAAATAGAATTGACCCGCCCGCCGCAGTAGCGCCGGGTATGCGGGGCGATTCGCGCGATTTCGTTTTTCAGCGTCCGGGTCAGGCCGAAGGCGATGGCCGCCTTGCCGGCCGCATAGTCCGCATGGCCGGCTTCCCCAAAGATGCCGGCGGTGGACGCGATTAAAACCGCGTTGCCGCAGCGCTGCCGCGCCACAATGCGGAAAAACTCCCGCAGGCAGAGAAAGGTCGAGGTCAACACTCCCTCGAGGGTGGCGCGCCACTGCCGAAGGGACATTTCCTGCAGCGGAACGTCGCGGGTTTCCCACGAGGCGGCGTTGGCCACCAACGTGTCCACCCGCCCAAACCGGTCCAACGCCCGGCTGAACAGCAGCCTGGCTCCGCGCTCGGTAGCGAGGTCCGCCCCCACGACCAGGTTGTCCGCCGGCAGACACTCCCGGGCCAGGGCGGTGGCGGCCTTCCTCCCGCGACGGTAGTGGATCACCACCCGGGCGCCTTCACTGGCGAATGCCCGGGCGATCGCCGAGCCGATGCCGCCGGAGGCACCCGTCACCACCACGACTTTCCCGCGCAAATCCGTGTCCATGTGCCGACGATAGCGGCAGCGGGGCTGAGGGGCCAGCAACTTTGCCACGCCCTTGGCTTGTGTTATATTAGCCTCGAACAATCATGCCGGGCGCGTCCTCAGGCCGCGTCGGGCTGCGTATCAGGCCCGGAGCCCTCGGCCGCGCGCGGTGAACCATCGTGGATGGGAGCAAGCACATGCAAAGCTACGAGTTCACTTCCGAGGAGTTGGAAATCCTGCGCGACGTGCTGCGTCATGCGGCGTCCGAAATGGACCTCGAGGTCGTCCGCACGGATTCACATGACTTCAAGGCCATGCTCAAGCGCCGCCGCGAAATTCTCGACCGGGTCCTGGCCAAGTTGGGCTCGGCTCCGGTGGCCGCCTGAGGCCCGCCGCGCCAGCCGGGACGGCTGCGAACGCGTCTGATCGCCGCCGGCGGGAGTGTCGAAGAACACTCAGGAAACGCGTTCGCCGGCCGGGATCAGAGCCCAAAATGGATGCGCTGGGGGGGCGTCCTGCTCCCAGTGGCGGCCCATCGCATACACTCGCGGTGATCGCATATCCTTTGATCGGTGCAAAACTTGGACAGGCCTTGGGCCAAAAAGAATCTCCACCGGACCGGCGAGGGTTCTCTGGATTTTTCGGGTCACGTTGCGGTGGGTCGGAGCACCCCGGTCAGCAGGAGTCAGATTGCATGCCGGCCACGATCGCGAGGCTGTGCTCCGGCCTCTCAGTGAAACCGGAGCGTGGCTGGGGCGCGCGGTTTGCCATCGCTGATGGCGAAAGGATGCGAGTAATCCGACTCGCCGAGGCGGTTGACGGCTTTGACACGGTAATAGTAGGTGCCCCCCCCCTGGGGGATGGTGTCTGTGAAGCCAGTGGCATCACGGCCTAGCGTGGCAACGACCGTAAACTGTTCGGGCGTGACGCCGCGCTCGAGGACAAAGGCGGTTTCATTCAGCGAGTTGTCCTGCCAGGAAATGCGAAGGGTGTTATCGGTGACCGCTTCAACGCGCAACGCCGAAGGCGGCACCGGCTCGAGGCGGGGGATTACGCCGCTCAGGGCATCGGTCCGCAGCCTTGCGATTTCCGCATCCGCAAGAGGCCGCCCCCAAACCGCCAACTCCGAGAGGCAGCCCACAAAGTCGTCGGCGCCATAGCGGCCCCCAACGAAAAAAGTGGAGTTGGGCACATAGGCGGTCAAGGGGCCGGAGGGAATTTGCGCCACCAGCGCGCCATCGAGGAACATCCGCAGCGCGATGCCGTCGTAAACCACCGCCGCGTGATACCATGTGCCTGCCACCAGATTGGTCGGGGAACTGAGCCGAATGTTGGTGGGATAGCTGACAAACGCAAGCGCCGCCCGGTTGGAGTCGGAGCCCGAGCCCGGATTGAGCCACCAAAAGAACCTCGAGTTGTCGGTCAGCAGGAGTTGGTTGGTCCGCGGAGGAGCCTCGAGGTTGAACCAGCATGCAATGGTGAACGCCTGATACAGCGAAGCCTCGGTATTCAGGAGGGGGTGAAACGGCAGCGTATAGCCACGGAACAGCGGCGGGTTGGTGCTGAGGACCGACAGCGGCGGGGGATGATTGCCGGGACTGCCGAGGAACCGAAGAGCGGTCCTGCCCGGCGCATAGCCCGCGGCGCCCAAGGAGAGCAGATTCGAACTGATGCCGACCGAGGCATTCATCGTGATCTCATTGCCGGAGGAATCGAGCAGCATGGTGCCGGAGGTTTCGTCAAACCTCCAAAAAGCCAGCAGATTGTTTGAGAAGTAACGGGGATCATCCGGAGAGAGGCGGCTGGTGACGCTCACCAGGGTGCGGCGGGGGTCGTTGGTTCGCTGCGGGCTGTCATAGAAGCTGAGGACGTATTTGCCAATGTCCCTGGCCGTGGTTTTCCACCGGACCAGCCCGGCCGGCTCAAGCGTCGCCGCCGGCGGCAGCCCCATGATGGTGGTGGCAGGCGCTCCGTCAATGAGCGGCAGCGGCAACGCAAGCAGGGTGCCATGGGTGATAACGGGGCGAGGCAGCGCGGCGTCCAGAAGGAAGGGGTACTCCTCGACGATGACTTTTTGTTCCGTGCGATTGTCCCGGCGAATCAGCGGCGCCGTGCGATTTGACCGAAGAATATCCGCCTGGCAATCGAGATACTCGGGCGAGTTGTCCCACGAGATGGGAGGGTTCATCCCCACAAAGGCGTTGTCCGCCAGTTCGGCGGAGAGAAAGCCCTGCAGCGAGCCGACGGTTCCGCCAACGTTGGTGTCTGGTTTGACGCGGTCATTGAACTGGAACACGTTGCTGCGAATCAGCAGTTGATGGTAAGCATAGTCGTAGGGCCCCTTGAGGTCGCTGGTGAACCGAAAGCCAAACCGCCAGCCGAACGTCCCCCAACTGTCGCCCTTGGGAAAGAAGCGGGGGTCCAGCTCAACCAGATTATTGTCGAATCGGAGGAAACCCTCGAGCAGCCGGGTTTCGCGGCTGGTGCGGCCCATGATCATGGAGGCGCCGAAAATGACGCTGCGGAAATGATTGTTGCGCACCGTGACGTCATGGGCGCTGGAAATGTCGGCGTAATAGCCGTGTTGCACGTTCACGACGAGGTTGTCCTCGGCCAGGGCGCCCCACGTGCCGATGATACCCAAGCCGTGGCTGCCGCGCTCGTTCCACGGGTACAGGGCGGGGTCCACCGGGGTCTCGCCGTCATACGAGGCGCCGTTCAAATAGCAATTGCGGACGATGAGGTTGGTATAGTAGCGCATCTGGCCGTCAGTGCCGAACGTGCCGCCCAGGTGGAGCATGACGGCGCTGTAATCGTTGCCAACCTGCGGCTGAACGATGTCGCAATCCTCGAGGATGACATTGGCGTTGCCGGTGGCGGACCCGAAGTTGACAATGCCGATTGCAAACGGCTCCGCGTTGGGGATGTGCGAGCCAAAGTTTTTCACTTTGACCCGCCGCACTTGAAGGTTGTTGCCGGAAAAAAAGAGCCCCCGGCAGAAACGCCCCGGAATGTTGGAGCCACCCTCCTGGAGGTTGCAGTCCACCGTCAGGTCGGCGATCTCGAGGTCCTCGTAAATGGCGACATCGCCGTAATAGCCGCCGATGACATCCACCCACCACCAATAATTCCGCCCCAAGTCCACCATTTTGAGGGTGGTGACGTCCTTGCCCGAGCCCAGGATGCGCCAGCCGCTGCGCGGGCTCCAGGCCAGCGTGTTGCCATACGCCTTGTTGTCGCCGTGCGTTTCGTAAACGCCGGGGCCCAAATGGATGGTCAGCACCGTGGCCGTGGACTGCGGCACCGTCGCGGCTGCCCGGGGCCAATAAGTGCCGTAGTTGGTCATGAGCGAGTACATCAGCGAATCGAACTCAACTTCATTCCGGCCGGCCGGCACCAAAAAAGGATTGCGCCGGCTGCCCGGCGGCTCGCTGCTCGAGTAATCCGCAGGCTTTTGTTGCATGATCCACACCTCCTTGATCTGCGGCACGTCGCTCGCGGATTTCGCGAACACGATGCTGTCAGTCACCGCCTTGCTCCACCGTCCAGCCCCGTCGCGGAACCGGACATACACGGTTCGCAAAACGGTGTTCATCCCCACCGGGTAAAGGCCGTCGTCGGCCAGCGTCCAGGATTTGCTGGTGCGATAGGGTTCCGGAGCGGACCACGTCTCCCCATCGTTTGAGAACTGCATGGCCGAGAGGCCTGTCCCGTTGTTAACCCCCTTGATCGTCAGGGTGACCTCAAGATGCGTGGTAAATTGGGCATCGTTGTTAATCACCACCGTTCCAATCTTCGCTGCGGCGTTGGGCAGGTGATCGGCACCTTGGCAGAGCCAGGGACAGCCGAGCAGCAGCAACAGAGCCGGAAACGCGGAAACAAGGGCAGCGGTGTACCGCCTTTGAGCACTTTGGGAGCGGGACAAAGGCTGGCAGCCATCAGTCTCGGTTGAAAACAGCGTCATCGCGACTGGCCCTTCTTTGCCATAAGTGATTGTTGAGCAGTTACTTGTGTAATTCAATCGGCCGCGAGGCCTTTGCGCCCCGCTTCGCCCTTTCCCGAGAGCAGTTCCGGTGCCTCGGCGAAGCGCTTCATGAATTTTTCGCGGTTTGAGTTTGGCCCCTTCGGTGTGGCGGCGGCTGACCAGGGCACAGGAACGGTCCAAGGTTGGATGTTCAAGTGTCCACCCTCCCCTGCGCCCGGTGTGCCTGCGGGAGGTTATCTTCCGGCGAAATGATTCCAAGCCAAGGCCACCAAAGGAAAGGGTGCCAAGGTTTAAGCCGGCGAGTTCACACGGTTCGGCGGTGATAATACCACCACTCGGTCAGAAGGATGAAGAGGCCCAAGGCGAGAATGCTGCGCCAGACTTCGAGGTTGGCGCGCTGCAGGGTGGTGGCGGTCACGCGCTCAAACTGGCCCAGCCGCAATTCGTCCCGGGGCCGGTTGTCGCTCTCGGCGGCGTCCAGCAGGTTTACGCAAAACACCAGTTCATTGGTCCCAATCCGCAACCGATAAGCGCCTTGCCGATGGGTTTCACCAAAAACAAATTCATTGGCAGTGGCATCCAGCGGCACCTCGCGGACCTTGCCGTCCGGCAGTACGACTTGCGCGGCGGTTTCCGGGTGGAGCAAGGGGAGGCGGAACGCTTCACCGGCTTTGATGAGCAACTGTCCACCCTGGACATTGGCGGGGTTGAGCCACTCCACGGCGTTGGCGATAAAGATGGGGAAGGAGATGCGCAGCGGCCAGTTGCTGTCCAACGGATCGAAGCCGACCCAGGCGATGCGCTGGCGGCCAAGCTCGCCGGCCAGAATGAGCGGCGCCTGGGGGGAGTCCACGAGCGAGGAAGCCCAGGAAGGGGTTTTGGCCGTAAGACTCTCGACGACCTGGACGTTATCGAATCCGACGTAGCGGAGCAGGGGATGGGTGCTTTTCCAGTCCACAATGGCGGGCGCCTGGATTTGGGAGAGGGACTCGAACCAGTTGGTGTTGGGCACTCGAAAGGCCAGGAGATTGCCCCGGGGCCATACGGCGGGGACCACGCCGTCAAGTACGACGAAATCGAAACCTGCGGCGGGATCGGTGAGCGACTGCGCGACGGAAAGCTGGACCAGCGGAGCGGCGCGCAGCGCGCGTTCGAGCAGGCGGTTGCCCTTGGAAACCAGCAGCACTTTCACCGGTCGCGGCAGCAGGCTCACCAACGAAGCCTCGTTGTCGCAGGCCAGATCGTCCCGCGCGGACAGGCGGAGGTTGAAGATGCCGTCCCGGGGCTGCGTGGTGATGAATACCTGCGGCGAAATCTCCATGGCCCCGATTCGCAACGGGCGGGTTTCGAGCAGGCGGCCATCGAGCCGGAGCTCCAGTTCGGTTTCAACCTGGTTCGACGAAAAGTTGGCCACGTTGACATACACCGCGCGCTGGCGGGCGTCCTCGGGGTTGGCCCGTGCGTCCAGGGCGGTGAGGCCCACATTGTTGGCGCGGACGCCGATACGATGGAACACCAGCGGCAGGGCTTTGTTCTCGAATTCGCGCAACTCCGGCACCGCCCCGTCGGTAAACAGATGGATTTCCGCGCCGGGCTGGTCGCGGACGAGGGATTCGGCCATGCGGAGGGCGGGGACCAGGCGGGTGGGCCCGTCCGAGGCCGCGCAGCTTTGCAGGGCGCGGCGCAAGGCGGCTTTTTCACTGGTGGCGGATTGCTTGACTTCGGTGTAAGCGCCGGCCTGGAGAATGACCATCTGGTCCCGGCCGGCCAGGCTGTCCACCCACTTCAGCGCCTCGGCGCGCGCGGATTCAAAACGCGAGGGCGACACGTCGGTGGACTGCATCGAAGCCGAGGCGTCGAGGATGACGACGCGGAGGTGAGCGGGTTTGATTTTCGCGGCGAAATAAGGGCGGGCCAGCGCGAAGGTGGCCAGCGCCAGCAGCAGAATCTGCAACAGCAGCAGCCAGTTGCGCCGGAGTTTTTGAAAGGGGGAGCTCGCCTGGGTCTCCGCGAGAAACTTTTGCCACAGCAGCGTGCTTGAAACCAGTTTGACCACCCGCTTGCGTTTGAGGAGGTAAAACACGATCACCACCGGGATCGTGACGGCAAACACCAGGGCGGCTGGAGCCAGAAAGTTCATCGGCTAGGCCCAGACCTCGGCTTTTCGAAGCTGCCGCAGCAACAGGTCCTCCAGCGACGTGTTCGAGGCGGCCGTGAAAAAATTGATGCCCCGCGGCTGGCAATACTCCTTCAGCCGCTGGATAAAATTCTGAACGGTCTGCTGGTAGGCTTTGAGACGGAACCGGCCAAAAGTGACTTCCTGGACCGCGCCATTTTCGGAGTCCACCAGTTGCAGGTCGCCGTAGGTCGTCGGAGTCAGTTCCTCGGGCGCCAGGATTTGAACGACATCCACCTGGAATCCCCGCCCGACCAAGGCCGTGAGCCCGGCTTCGTACCCGGCCGGATCGAGAAAATCGCTGAGGACAACCGCCAGGCCGGTGTGGCGGGCCTCGAGCGCCCCGCGGCGCAGCGTTTCGTTGAGGTCCGCCTGACCGCCGGCCGTGAGCGCGGCGAGGTTTTGAAAGAACTGCATGGCCGACTTCCTGCCGCGAACCGCACGCAGGGCGCCCCGGGCGGCCGATTGCAGGATCCAGGCGGCCGGATCCGTCTGGCCGTTGGGGGGGAGGGCGGGGAACGGGATCACGCTCACCCGGTCAAAGCCGCAGAGGCCGACATAGCCGATGGCGGCCGCGACCTGCCGGGCAAAATCAAACTTAACCGGCTCGCCGAAGGTCATGGACTCGCTGGCATCCAGAAAGATGCGGACGGGCAACTCGCGCTCCTCCTCGTAAAGCTTGAGGAACAACCGTTCCAGCCGCCCGTAGAGATTCCAGTCGAGGTAGCGAAAATCATCGCCGTGGACGTAATTGCGGTAGTCGGCAAATTCGACGGACTGCCCGCGGGCGCGGCTGCGGCGTTCACCCCGGGCGGAGCTGCGCGCGCGGCGGGAGGCCAGGAGCTGGAACTGCTCCAACGTGCGCAGCAGGGAGGGGCTGAGGAGCGGATTCGCCATGGGCGGGCGGCGCAAAGGAGACGCTAGACGTTTACGGCCTGAACATCCCGCGGCACGTCGCGAAGAATCTGCCCCAGGATATGGTCGGTGGTGACGCCCTCGGCTTCGGCCTCGAAATTAAGGATCAGGCGATGGCGGAGGGCCGGGGCGACACACGCCTCGATGTCGTCGAAGCTGACATTGAACCGGCCATCCACCAAGGCGCGCACTTTGGCCGCCAGGATGAGAGTCTGAGCGCCGCGCGGGCTGCTGCCGAAACGGAGGTACTGCGTGGCAATGGGGGCGGCCGTGTCGGTGCGCGGATGCGTCGCCAGCACCAGGCGCACGGCATAATTCTTCACATGCGAAGCCACCGGCACATCCCGGACCAGCCGCATGAGCTCGAGCAACCGCTCGCGTTGGAGAACCTTGTTCACTGCCGCCTGCACCCCGGTTGTCGTCCGGTTCAGGACTTCGGTGAGCTCGTCGCCCGAGGGGTAGCCCACCAGAATCTTGAAGAAGAACCGGTCCAGTTGCGCTTCGGGCAGGGGATAGGTCCCTTCCTGGTCAATCGGGTTTTGCGTGGCCATGACAAAAAAGGGCTCGTTCAACCGGCGCAATTGTCCGCCGGCCGTGACCTGGTGCTCCTGCATGGCCTCCAGCAGGGCGGATTGGGTCTTTGGCGTGGCGCGGTTGATTTCGTCGGCCAGAATCAGATGGGCGAAGATGGGCCCGTGCTGGAATTGGAACTCGCGGCGCCCGCCCGCGGTTTCCATCACGATGTTAGTGCCCAGGATGTCGGCCGGCATCAAGTCCGGCGTGAACTGGATGCGGTTGAAGGATAAATCGAGAACTTCGCTCAGGGTGCGAACCAACAAGGTTTTGCCGAGCCCGGGCACGCCCTCGAGCAGCACGTGGCCGCCGGCGAACAGGGCGGTGAGCGTGCCCTCGACAATGGACTCGTGGCCGACAATGACCTTGCCGATTTCTGCCCGGAGCGCGGCGTAGTCGTCTCGAAACGATTGAATGGCTTGTTCAGTGTTCATGCACGGTTGGAAAAAAGGGCCGGAAGAAAAAGGGAAACCGAGACTGTTGCCGGCGGGAGCGCGGGAGGCAGGGGCCGGCTGGGCGGGCGGGCTTCATTTTTTCAGGTCATCAAAATAATCCCGGACGGCGCCCTGGTAGGCACGGGGGACCTTTTCCTGGCTCAGCGCGCTTTCGGCTTCGGATTGGGCGGCCGCAGCGGCTTCCTGGTAGCCCACGGTGCTCTGGCCCTTGATGCTGACACCCTTGAGGGTGATGCTGGGCATCTGGTTGCCGGGCGAGAATTGCCCTTTCACTTTGGTGGGTTTGAGCGCGTCGCTGAGCTCCCCCGGTCCGCGGTCGCTCAACCCCCTGGGGTCCATTTCGGGCCGGGTGATGCCGGAATTATCCCAGCCCCCGGTCCACTGCCCGTCCCATTCGCCGGTTTCATCAGCCCAAGTGCCGACCCCGGAGCCGGGTTTGCCGCCGGGCTTGTAGCCGGGCTGCCGGCTGATGCGCCACCCCTGCCCGCTCCCAATACACATCGAGGCCTGTTCGAGCGCCTGAATTGCCGCGGCCATCTGCTGGGCGTCGCCCATCTGCTCCATCAGTTTCTCCAATTCCTTCGCGGCGGAGGCCAGCGATTGGGACGCCCCGGCTTTGTCGCCTTGTTTCATTTGTTGGACCGCCTTCTTGAGATGGTCGGCGACATTTTCGTAGTTCCGGGCGGGGTCCAAGGCCTGGCTGACCTCCTGTTCAATTCGCTCGAGTTGCTCCTGCGTGAGATTGGCCTGGTTCAATTCCTTGACCATTCTCTCCAACGTCATCTGGGCGGCGTCCGGCTGTCCGTTCTTGAGCTGCTCGGCCAGGTCTTTGCCGATTTTTTCGGCCTGCTGTTGGAGTTGCTGCAAGGTTTTGGCCATCTCGCGCATCTTTTCAAGGTCCTTCACGGCCTCCTCGAGGTTCTTGAGGAACAATTCGGTCTGGCTGGCCGCCAGCGCGGCGATGGCCTCGTCCAATTCCGGCACTTGGAGTCCCAACTCCTGCGCCTGGCGGGAAAGGGCCGAAAGGGTGTCGGACAGCTTCTGGCGCTGGGCCTCGCTTCCCGCCGAATTTGGGTCCAGCCCCCGGGCGGCCTGCTGGAGCTTTTCGAGGTCGTTTTTCAGTTTCTCCAGGTTCTCCGGCGTTGCGCCGGGCGCGCCGACTTGCTTTTGCAGCGCCTCGATCTGTTTCTGCAAAGCGGCGGCGGCTTGCGCATCCGTCGCCCCGGCGTTGCGCGCGGCCTGCTCCAGCCGCCGGAGGGTCGGGTCTTTCGCCAGGTCATCCAGTTGCTGCTTCAGTTTCTCCGCGGCGCTGGCGAGGTCCCGCAACGCCTCGCTGCGCGTGAGCCTCTGGTTGGCAAGCTGATCCCCCAGGTGGGCGACTGATTCGAGAGACTGGCGCGTCGGCTCGAGGGTGGGTGGCCGCCGCTCGAGACTGCGCCGCGTCAGTTCCGCAAGCTGCCGGCCGGTTTCCTTCAGGTTGTCGGCTTCGGCCTGCTTCTGGAGCAGGGTCTTGCTGCGGTATTCCGGAACGAAACCCAGCCCGGCGCACAGCACCAGCACCAGCAACACCCAGCGAATCGAACGCGGCAGTCGGAACGGCAACAACCGGCGCACGTCCACCTGGCCGGCGTGGGAGGCGGCATCGGCCAGAATCAGCTCGCGCCATTGGCCCGCCGCGGAATCGTCAGCCAGCTCGAGCGCCGTGCTCAGGCGTTCCTTGAGCCGCTGCCGGTCATCCACCCACCGGGCAACTTCCTCGCGCGTGGGCTTGCGCCATCCCCCGGCCAGGCTCCCGATAAGCAGACCCGCCACCGGCGCGAGCGCGGCCACCCCGAGCGTCCAAAGCGGCAGCGGCCAAAGGTGATAAGCGCCCGTGAAAAGCAGTGAAACCATCCCCCCCCACAACAGGCCGTGCCACAGGCCGCGCAAAGCCCGGGCCCACCGCTGTCGCCGCCCGGCGCGCTCGAGCACCGATTCGATGATTTCCAGTTCGCTCATCGCCTCGGCTATAACGTGGCGCAGGGCCGCGCTTTTGGCCAGTGTTTTCGTAACGGTAAAGCACCCGCACCGCCCAACAGGACGGCCGAACGGCCGAACCTAACGGCCGAAAATAACGTTGCGACCAGGAGCTTTTTTCGGTGTAATGCCACACTGAATGGCGAGATTGCGGAATGTCACAGAGTGCGGCTCGAAGAGGAGCTTCGACGGTTTTCTTAAGCCTGGCGGGTTCCTCGGGGATAGCTGGCCCGCCGCGGCGTGCCCCATGATGCGGCTCCTGGATTTATAAGGCCATGACAGGTTCTTCAGCCACACTCCGTTCGCTGGTCATTTACGCGCTGGTTCTGCCGCTGGCGTTGCTGTTGGGCTGGCAGTTGGCCTCCCCGGGGTCGTTGACGACGTGGATGTTTGTGGCCTTGGTGGCCATGGTTCTCGCCACGCCATTGCTGCTCAAGTGGCATCGGCCGATGTTGTTCATGGCGTGGAACATGACGGCGGTCGTGTTCTTTCTCCCCGGCCGCCCTCAGTTGTGGTTTGTGATGGCGTTCCTGAGCCTGCTGATCTCCATCGTTCAGCGGGCCATCTTGCGGGAAATGCGGTTTCTTCATGTGCCCTCGCTGGTGCTGCCCCTGTTTTTCATTGCCTTGGTGGTCTATCTCACCGGCAAGTTCCGGGGCGGCTTCGGATTGGCTTCCTTCGGCGGCGAAATGATCGGCGGGCGGCGGTACTGGACGGCCTTTGCCGGCATCGCGGGTTTTCTCGCCATGGTCGCGCAGCGCATTCCTCCACAAAAGGCGATGCTCTATGTGGGCTTGTTTTTCCTGGCGCCGATTCTGAATTCGGTGGGCAACACGATTGATTTCGTCGCTCCGTCGTTCTATTGGATTTTCTGGATCTTCCCGGTGGAGTACATGCCCGGGCAGGGGCCGAGCATGATCGCCCGGTTTTATGGACTGACCCTGGCCGGGATGGGGGTTTATTACTATTTGCTGGCGCGGCATGGGGTGGGCGGGATTCTGGGGGCAAAGAACCTGCGGCGCGGCTTGCTGCTGTTCGGGGTGTTGGCCTTGACGATGACCGGCGGGTACCGCTCGTTCTTCCTTTTGATGGTGATGACGTTCCTGTTGTTGTTCTACTTCGAGGGCCTGTTGCGCTCCCGTTACACGGTGATGCTGGTGCTGGCCACCATCTTCGCGGCGGCAGTGATCATCCCGCTGGCCACGAAACTGCCCTTGTCCATTCAGCGGACGCTGAGCGTGTTGCCGATCGAAGTGGACTACCGCGCCCGCGAGAGCGCCCAGGCTTCCAGTGAATGGCGGCTGAAAATGTGGGAAACCCTCTTGCCCGAGATTCCCGAGTACTTCTGGTTTGGCAAGGGCCTGGCGATCGAGGGACGTGAGTTGGTGATGGTCAACGAGCAGGCCCAAGGCGACTCGGCGGCGGGCGCGGAGCGGGCCAAGCTGGCGGCGGATTACCACAACGGACCGCTGACCGTGTTGATCCCGTTTGGGATTTGGGGGGCCTTGGGGTGGTTATGGTTCCTGGCGGCGGGCTTCCGGGCCCTGTACCTGAACTACCGTTATGGGGAGGAGTCGCTCAAGAAAATCAACACGTTCCTGTTGGCGTATTTCCTGGCCCGCGTCATCCACTACATGCTGATTTTCGGCAATTTTTACAGTGACATTGCCATCTTCGCCGGGATTGT
>ERZ795050.2754-NODE-2754-length-18712-cov-3.907434_pt1 | contig 18712 bp, 18 predicted proteins | sample MGYA00375134_ERZ795050 | MGnify/ENA primary metagenome ERZ795050 (study PRJEB30179, sample SAMN05720221) | activated sludge metagenome | isolation source: Anaerobic digester | place: Japan | collected 2015-05-26 ... | reverse complement strand
ATCTTGTTAAGATAATGTTGAAGCATATTCAAACTTTTTTTAATTTTATTAATAAGTCTTCTTTTAACACCTTAAAATTAAACAATAAAATTAGTCCCATAAAAGAATAGATTTTTATTTTTTGTAGATAGTTATGGCTCGCATATTAATATTAAATATCTTCAAAAAAATTAAAAATAACATGTAAGTATAAAAAATCAAAATACCATTTTATTTAAATGAGTTACATAACAAGTGGGTTTTATGAATTTTTTGAATATACCTGTTATTTTTTCTTCATCATTAATAGTGTCACAAGCATAAAATACAAAAAAGTTTTAATATTATAAAAAAAGATTTTGTTATAATCAATAGCCAGCATTAAAAGGCATATAATTTTTTTTCCCTTGAAGAGAGAGAACAAAATCATTTACTTGTGCTGTTATAACATCCTCACATCTAATTTTTTTACCTCTATAAGCAATTAAACTTGAAAGTTTTTTCAAAACTGCCATAGCAACCTTATCCCTTGTCTCTTTTGAAAGTTTACCTTCGTTGTCTATTTTAAGGTCAAGACCTTTTTTACCTTTTGTTAATATACTGAAAATTGCTTTGTCAACAAAGGCCTGCCTAAATTCTTCTACAAGATCATAGACTAAAGTAGGTTTATCGTTCTGAAAGGCATGGAGAAAGCTTATATGGGGATTAAGTCCTGCTTTAAGCACTGCCTGCCACACTCTCTGATATAAAATACCATATCCATAGTTAAGCATCATATTCACTATATCACTTGCTTGATACCTTTCTCTTTTTGTAAATCCGAGCTCAGGTGCTACCAACATTTTCATGCAGTCCCAATATAATCCGCTTATATGGGCTTCTTTCAAAAAAATTTGGTCTCTCACAACACTGTATGTTTTTGTAAAAGGCAGTTTTTTTAACAGGTCTATATGGCTATACATCACTTTAATATTGTTTGTTGCTTTTTCTAAAAAAAGAGGATTGGTATTTTTTCTGTGACGGAGATAAAATTTTATAAGGTTAATCTGATTTTTTGATTTTGCAATAATTATTTTTTTGGCTAAATTTAATGAGCTTTCTGTCTCATATGCTTTAATTTGAAGTGCGGAAATGGCACCCATAGAATGGAGAGGACTCTGCAGAGTAGCATAAGGTAGTCCTTTATGATTATAAAAGATAATTGGTATTTTACTGTGAGAGCACTGGGAGATAACATCACTAGATAAAGTTATGCCTTCGGTATTTATCGAGATATTCCTTATTTTTGAAAAGGGGATTTCAAAAATATTCTGACGTTGTAGACGGAGTACAACTCTTCCCCCTGTTTTTCCTATGAAAACTCCAGGTGTTGAAACAAGTATTTCTGAATGGCTACCTATTGTTTTTAAATAACGGTTTTTTTGTGCTGTAGCTCTAATATTACTTGCTGTTTTTTTAGAGGTTTTATTGGTAATCGCACCTTTTTCTCTGTCTCGGAAGGTTTTATATATTTCATTGGCGAAAGAACGGTAGAAGTCTTCTTTTGCATTCACTGATAAATCATTAAAGAAAGAAATGTTACTTATAAATGACTGGAGGTCTTTTTCTGATGAAAATACACCTCTTTTTAAAAAATCATATAAGAGAAAGTGAAGCCTTTTAATCAGATGCTGATTAAATGCTTCAAATTGTTTTTCGGGATTTATAAAGGAATAAAAACGTTTTACCCCAACTATCATCTCATTTATTTTTTTTAGAAATTCTTCTGGACTATTATTTAGTGTTTTTTCTGTTGCCCAGTTGATTTTGCGAAATATTTTTGTCTGCTTTCCCGTACTTATCTGCCTTTCATTACCTTTAAAATAAATACCGAGAAACACAAAACCAGAATTTATATCTTTAAATGGATATGGGTCTTCGTTTAATCTGAGTTTTAAATTTTCCTCAAGAAATGATTTTAGTTTTTCGTAGGCCAGATAAAGGCTATCCTTATTTTCCGTAAGAACTATAAAATTATCGCTGTAGCGGATATAGTGATAGCGGTTTTCTATAGCAAATTTGTCAAAGGGGTGAAGATAGATATTTGAAAGAAGCGGTGATATTACAGCACCTTGGGCAATGCCTTCATCTGGTTCGTCATAGTCACCTCTTTTGCTAATAATACCGGCGTGAAGCCATAGCTCCACCAGGTTAATCAAATCATCGTCATCTATTTTTAATCTTAATTGGTTTATCAATATATTATGATTCATGGTATCAAAAAAGTCATCTATATCCATTGTGGCAACCCAATTTATTGGATTGCCTTTTAATATATACTCTATACGCTTAATCGCTCTTATAGGACCCTTATCTTTTCTGTATGCATAACTACAATCGAGAAAATCTTTTTCAAACAATGGTCCTACTACATTTACAAATGCCTGTTGAACAATCTTATCTTTTACGGCAGGCATGGACAGGTCGCGCCATTCATTTGCTTCATTAAATTTAGGTATAGATTTTTTTATATAGGGAATGGGGGCATATTTATGAGATCTTAACTCATCAATAAGGATTGAAATAGTTTTGTGTATATCTTCCTTCAAATCTTTTGGGTTTATTCCATCAATGCCACCGGCTGCATTTTTACTCAAAATACGCTGCCATGCCTCTAATAATGTATCAGGGTTGCATAGTTTTTCAAAAAGGCAGGACATGTATAATTACATATTAGGAGATGGTATGCCTTCAATAACCTGCAGAAAGGCATTATTATTTCTTTTATTCATCTCTATCTTTTGCATGAGCCATTCCATAGACCATGTTGGTTCGGCAACAACTTGAATAAAATTTGTTATATCTGACCAGAGGTCATTTAATGATTCTCTTAATTCATATTTTTCTTGGTGCAAAAAGAACATTTCCTTAAGTTCTTGGTGTTTATTTTTTATCTGTTGTAATATTTCGTTTAAAGATTTTAAAAGGTCATGTTTATTCATGCCCTTTCCCTCATAATAATCTTCACGATATTTTTCGAACTTTTTTCTTAATTCAATCAATTCATTCTCTGTTTTTTCTTTATCAACATACTGGATATCTTTTTCTATTTGTTGTAAAAGCCCTCTGATTCTATTAAAAAGCTCATCTTTATGCTCTTTAAATAAATTAAACTCATAAGTACCAGAATCTGTTTTGGCATTAATAGGGTTTTTTACTTCATCTAAGATTCTACTTTTTAACACTCCTAACTGTATAATATTTAAATTGTCTTGATTTAATGCATTTTCAATGCTGTCCAATATTTTTTCAAATTTCAATTTATTTGTTTGTGATTCGCTTAACCTTTGCTGATATAAAAGTTCTCTTTTTTTTATTTTAACTATGTCGATAGAACGTAAAATTCTCTCCCTTAAAGACTCTTTTTTATGCCCTGAAAATTTTATACTTTCATCTAAAAGTTTTCTCAGGTCATTGAAAATTCGATTACATTCATGATAAGAGGCATTATTTGTTAAATTTTCAACTTCTTTTTCAAGGGAGATGAGCGTTTCTTCTAATTGCTCATGAACTTGATCATAATAATGAGATCTTTGTCTTTGTAACATTACTAAATCATTCTTAAACTGATCAATACGTTTCTTTAGCCCTTCAAGTTCTTGCAATGAAAATGTATGGCGTTTTTCAGGTTTTTTATTTAGATAATTGATGCCATTAATTACATAATAATGAACATATTCAATATCCTTTCTAATCTTCTCCATATTGGTATTTTGGGTAAAATTGTTTTTCAGATCCTCAATCTGACTGTCTAATTTATCTAAAATAGCAAGAATAGTTTCTCTTTCCCTATCATTTAGTCTATATAGCAGTTTTGTTGCCCAGTTTATAAATTTTTTTTGTGCGTTAGGGTTTAATTCAATTTCATTAATTCCAAATCTAAATTGAATAAGGATGTTTCTTAGTTCAGAAAAGTTTAATGTATGTTCTATTTCATCTTGATACTGGCTGAGCCTTTGGTATAAAAGTTCATAATTTTTTGTTTGTTCTATAGACATGTATTACACCCCTTTAATTTTTAATTTATAGTTAAAAATGTTATAAAAAATTAATCAAAATACAAGATTATTAACTTTTGATCAAAATTTTCGTTGCTTATACAATAGCTATTATTGATTATAAACATCTTAATCCTTAAAGCCAAAAAACTATTTAATAGAACAAAAATTTTTGCAGGCTTACAAAAATTTTTAATATTTAAATTTTTCTAGTGGTATGAGATCTCCCTGTCCTATAATATATGCTTTCGCTCCACATATTGGGCAATTATCTTCATCTTTATGAACATCTATTATTTCTATTAATTCGCATTCTTTTTCTATTTTCACAGAAAAGTATTGTTTTATCTCTTTAAGAAATATGTCTTTCATTTCCTCACTAATAAAATCTTTTTCTATAAAAATTGAAATTACTTTTTGAAATATTTTTTTATCTAAATCTTTTTTTATTATCGTATTTTTTGTATTTTCATCAATACAGGTAAATTCATTCAGCAAAATTGATTTTAATTCAACATCTGTGTTTTTTATAATACCCTTTTCGAACATATATTGAATAAAATCCTCAAAATCTTCTCTAAAAAAATAATCATCTATGAAAATCTGGGGCATTAGATTAATTTTTTGATAAAAAATCGGTTCTTTAAAGTTGCACACAAGATTATGAAATTCAACAGATGCAAGGTCACACACAAGACCATTTACATATCTTACAGCAGGTGCTGGTTCGTTATCATTTAGAATATAACCACCCAAACGTTCTCTCAGGTTTCCTGGTGCATTTTCCAATTTAAGGAAATCTGTGTTTATTGCCCCTGAACATCTTAAGCAAAATTTCTCTTTAGAGTTACCAGGAAGTGAACATATTATATCCCCCAGTATCGATATAATCTTTTTTTTAATTTTACTGTAATTTATGACAGAACCCATGTTTATTACTGGTATAAGATACTGAACAGAAAATGTATTTACAAAATCTCGACTTGTCATGTTGTCAGTGCCAAGAAATATAATATCAGCATCCTTCATGGCTTTGACTGATTTTTCTGAATAGACTTCTTCTGGGATACAGATTACGCGGGCATCTGGATTTATTTGCTTTATAAGTCGCCTTCCTATCTTTACTTTAAGCCTTTTTTTGTCTGCATCACGCCTTATCATGCCAGTAAAGCGGTTTAAATTTGTCCATTCAGCTATGTCATGGTCTATTAAAATGAATTCTCTTACACCGAGCCTTGCTAATATTTCCACAATAATGGAGCCAAGACCTCCAACACCTACAATACATACCCTTATCTTGCTTATGAGTTCCTGGCCTTCTTTTCCAAAAACCCTGATCTGTCTATCATAAAGCCTTTCGTCAATATTTATAATATCCTGATTCGATAGATTAGGAAATTCTTTCTTTAAAGGAAAATCCACATAAAGGATTTCGTCAAAATTATGGGGTGTTTTGTCTTTTGAAGAGCATTCAAATAAACGGGATGTTAGAATGCCATTTCCATTCATAATTGAAGAAACAAAAAATCCATCTGGCATTAGTTGACTAAAAAACCAAAAGTTTGCTTTATCACCTTCATTATCTATGCTTGAGAAAAAATTTTTGCTACTTTTTGTAAATGGATGAGAATGAATTGTCATTAAAGAATATCCATTTTTTGAACAGTATTCATATACTTTTGCAATATAGGCATCATTCATATGGAGAGATGCATTACTACGGCTTGCATAATCTTGGTCTTTAGGTAACCACATCTCCGCTGAGATAAGAGTTTTAAATTTCCTGCCAAATGCAGGTGAAAGAAAGATAACTCCATAACTTTCGTGGGAAAAATCAGGTGCTGGGAAAAAATATTTACAAATTTTATTAATAAAATCGCCGCGTAAAATAAGCCTGTATTTCATTTTACATCTTTATTTCAAGGTTAGTTAAACCGATTTTTATTATATCTAAATAATTCCATAGTTTATGAGGTTTTAAGGGATCATCTTTGGGTTGCCAGTCTCTAAAATCTGTTAGATGAAGACAAAACCAGTCCCAGCCAAGTTTATGCAGGTCTGGTTGACTATAGAAAGTCTTGCAAAATTGATGTGGATGAGGTTTGTTAGTCGTTAAACACATACTGTGAGGTATATAAAACCCAATAGGAGGCACATCTGGATAACTATCGGGTATGTGAATTAGAAGAGGAGTATATCTCTGCTTCCATATCCATGGCAAAGGAAATTTAGGTATATAAACATACTTTAAATCACTTGTTATTTGAACTTTTATTTTGTCTGTCTTATATCTCTCTTCTCCATATTCTAATAATTGTGAAATGAGATATCGAGCTTTTCTATTTGTTTTATAATTTATTTTAGCAAGGTCAAGTATGTTATATGACATTAAATGCCTCCATGAATTACATTGGGCTGAACAGATAGTCTTAAACCTTCATCGCTTATAGTTACAGTATCTTCATCTTTGAGTATTTTTGCTCCTCTTGTTACTTTTTGTATTAATAACTTGTCCTCTGGAATACCTGCCTTTGCCTTAATATCTTTTATTCGAGCAGTATCCTCGTTCCAGGGTATAACAAAAGGTTTACTTCCATCATCATAAAAAATTTTTATTTTTCTTGGAGCCCTGTATTCTGCCATTCTTCTATGCCCCCCTTTCTAAACTTTTATTTTCTCCTCTTCTTCGTTAGTTATTATTATATTTGTCATTTTTTCTTTTTGTTCGAATCTTTTTGCCGGTCCTAAAGCTTTTTCAAGAATATTTATAATTTCTGAATAACTTTTATTTTTTAGACCATCTATATCTACTAACACATCTCCATTTTCTTCTATTATAATTTTCATCTTTTCTACTGCCATATTACCTCCTAAAAATCTAAATTTTTAATATTATGTTAAACGTATATATTCTAAGATAATTCTATTTCCATCTACTATTTTGCTTTTTAGTGCAAACCCCAATTTTTTAAAATCGTCATTGATTTGTTTAATTTTTTCTTCTGTATATTTTTGTTTTAATTCATTTTCCATTTTTTTGGTTTCTTCATCTTTGTTTTGATCATCAGAAAAAATATATTCATAAGATGTTTCTGCAGTTTGAGTGTCTTTTTTTGCATTACTTTTACTTTGTCTTTCTTGCTCGATTATTCCTTGAATTTCTCCGCTGGCCGCCTCTAATACCCCTTTACCAACACTAATAATAATTTTACTTGCTTTTATAATAGTCCAGGATACTGTATATCCAAGTGCTTTTGCACACTTTTCAATTGTTATACCATCTTTCATTATTGTTTTTATTGTTGCTATCAATGGCATATTCGGTCTCCTTTTTAGCTTTCATTTTTTTGCTAAGCTTTAACTTTCTCTTCATGTGAATGCGTAATCCTTATGTTTTGATCATATTCAGGTTTATTTTTTCTCTTTGCTGGGCCTATGGATTTCTCTAAAAAATTTATAATCTCCTCGCAACTCTTTCCTTTAAAACCATCTAAATCTACTTTAATATCACCATTTTTTTCAATAACTATTCGTATCTTTTCAACAGCCATTTTGAACCCCCAATCTTAATTTATATATGTTTTTTTAGTATTTTCAAGTTAATCTTACATATTCAAGAATTACATTTTCGTCATTTACTTGGCGCATACGCATTTTATAACCCTTTTTTTCTAATTCTTTCATGGTTTTATTTAGTTTTTCTTCTGTAAATTTTCTCATCAGGGCATTTTGCAGATCTAAGGCTTCCTTTTCTATTATTTGCTCTTCAAAAGTACCTGGCTTTTGCGGGGGGTATGATTTATCTTTTATTTGTGAAACTGGTTGTTTATAAAAATCTTGCTTAGGTTGTAGTGTCTTTTTAATCTCCTCTTTTTTTTCTATCCCCTCCTTTTTCTCCATCATATTTTTTGCCTCTTCTTTAAAAGCTTCAAAAAAGCCGCTTAAAAAAGATTTTAAACTTTTGGCACCTCCTACTGCAACTTTTCCAGCTACACATACTGTCGCAACTAAAGTGTCAGCTAAGGCATCGCCAAATTTTTCTGCACTTTGTTTTAAAATTTGATTATCTTGAGGTGAAGTTATGTCATATGTTGGTTCAATATAGGCCTCTTGTGACATACTAATCCTCCTGACTTTTTTTTATTATTCTTGTTCTTAATCTATTTTTTGTTTTTTCATATTCTTCAAGAGATTTTATTTTTTCTTCATTTATATCAATAGAGGCAAATTTAGCCCTTGATTCTGCCCACTTTCTCATCTCTTCTATAGTTTCTTTCATTGTCACTCCTGTAGGTAGTCTTTCATGTACTGTCTCTTCTATGATTTCTGTGGTAAGTTTTTTTTGAGAGATATAACTTTTTCTTTTTGCATCTTTAATTATCTGTTCAATGTCTGATCCAGAATATCCAGAAGTTATTTTAGCTAACTTATCTAAATCGAAATTAGATGGATCTTCTTTTCTCTTTTTTAAATGGATACTAAAAATCTCAAACCTTTCTTTTTGATTTGGAAGATCAATGAAAAATATCTCGTCAAATCGACCGGAACGAAGAAGTTCTGGGGCTTTTTCTGAAATCCTTTTTATATCGTTTGCTGTAGCAATAAAAAAAACTGGCTTTTGTCTTTCCTGCATCCATGAAATTAATGTGCCAAAAACTCTTTGGGAGGTGCCACTGTCTCCAGAGATAGCTGATGTCATACCTGAAAGCCCTTTTTCTATTTCGTCAACCCAAAGGACACATGGAGCTATAGATTCAGCAATTTCAAGGGCTTTTCTCATATTTGCCTCTGATTCTCCAACTAAACTTCCAAACACAGCACCAAGGTCAAAGCGGAGAAGCGGCATCTTCCAGAAGGATGCAAGAGTTTTTGCAGTGAGGCTTTTTCCACAACCAGGTACACCTACCAACAAAATACCCTTAGGTGGCTCACAACCATTTTCTTGAGCTTCTTTGTCAAACATAGTTATATTATCCTGTAGCCATTTTTTTAATTTCTCCAATCCACCAACCTCCATTAATGATACATCAGTTGGATAATACTCAAGTATTCCTGATTTTTTTATGATCTGTTTTTTTTCCTCAAGAATAGTATTAATGCATTCAGGTTTATATGAATAATTATTTATAACTGCTGCTCTTATAAAGGAATTTTTCATCTCCGTTTCAGTCAAACCCAATGCTGCCTTTAAGAGTCTTTGCTGTTCCTGATTATTTAATTCTATTTTTACATCTCCACCGAAAGATTCTAATACTGTTTGTTTAAAATGGTATTGACTTTCTTCAAAAGTTATAAGCGGAAAATCGTATATTATAATTTCTTTTTCAAGCTCATTTGGGACAGAACCTTTTTTGCAATTAGGGGGAATAGTGAATACAATGCTTTTATAGGAATCTCTAATGCTTACTATGACATTTTTAATTTTTCTTACGATCCTATCATAGGAGTTTAATTTAAAAGCTGGGTGAAAGTCTTTGAGAAGAAAAACAGAGTCTTGATTGTTTTTATCTTCAATAAAATATAAACAATTTTCATAATCACGATAATCTATATTATCACTGGTAATTTTTCTTTTTGGACTACCTAATTTACAAATATATCCATCTACAATATCCCATATATACAACTTTCTCTTCAATTTCTCACATATAAATTCAATGTAATATTCTACTCTGTCTTCCTCAAATGAATATATATAAATTAATGGGTAAAAAGATTTTATATAAGAGGATAATGTTTTTATGATTTCCTTATTTAAATTTTCTTTATCCATAATGGCCTCCGTATTTTAATATTTTATTTTGTAATGTATGGTCATGAAATTTTTACAATCTTATAATAGTATTATCCAAATCAGAAAGATCCGATAGATTTGGAGCGCCTGAATATGTTCTTTTTGTCTTGCATGCATCACAAAGAATGTAATACAGAACAGAATCTGTCTTGTTATCTATAAGCTTATTAATTTTTTCCTTTATTTCTTTTAATTTTTGAGCATCAACTGTGCACTCGAAAACACTAAAATTGACTCTATTGCCATAGTCCTTAAGGATATTCATACATTTATTTCTTTTTTCATCTGATGAGATATCATAAGCAACCACTACGAACATAATAAGCTACCGCCATTGAATTAGTAAATATTAATATACTAAATAAAAAGTAATTCAATATTTTTGAAAACAAAATTTTGCTAACTCAGTATTTCTAAAGTGTTTTCAAGATATTTCTATTATTCTATATCTACCAAGCCCAAAACTTGTATTTTTGCCTATGTGCAATTTTTCTCCTAAAACTATAAAAGGCCAGAAAGGTGTTAGGTCTCCTATAAAAGTTACATCACCAACAATCCCTCTGAAGGTCATAGACTGTTTTTGCCTATAGGAAAAACGACTATAACTCTCATCCAGTTTTGTTTTATCAGGTTTAACAGTCTCAATTGTATTTATTTTTTCATTTAGCGGTTGCATGATGTCATTCCAATCGATATTTTCTATACCACAATGAATAGCTGCAAGGTCTCGTATACGCCTTAAGAGGCTCCTGAAAAAAATAGCAAAATAGATATCTCGAACTTCTTTTCTATTTCTTAATAGACGGAGAGGCGTTATAAATCTAATAGTGCATTGATTAATAAATGAAAGGTTGTTTTTTGACTCATCGCCTGAGCAGATAATGGTTCCCATATGGATAGTTTTATTTTCAGGCGAAAAAAGATGTTTTGATTCACCGTCTTTACCTATTGTCTCGATACTTTTCAAAATAAATTTGCCTCTTCCTGCCCCTATGCCCCTTCTTCCCATGGCAAGATATGCACCAGCAAAATAAGTAAGGTATCCTATTGCTCTTTTCCCAATTAAAACAAGTTCGAAGCTTAGTGTTTCACCTGGTTCATAATCTGGTTTGGCATTTGGATCTATACGAATTATATAGGGATGAGGTGCCTCGGGCATGGAACGGATTAATCCTTTTTTTATCTTAGGGTCATCATTATCTATTATTGTTTCAAAAAGATAGGCATAAACACATTTTTTTCTGATATCACAGGTTTTACATTCCTGTTTTTTAAAAAGACAAACCATATTTCTGAGTACATTTCCTAATGACCCCCTTATCACAGTCTCATGAAAATAAGAAAAATGGATAGGTTCTATTGCTTCTATAGTTATTCTGAAAGTAGCGTAACAAAAATTTGAAAAAAGTTTTTCTATACTCATTATAAGCTTTACTGAAATATTTCTCTGAATCTTTTAAATCTTAAGCTGTTCATTAGATCTTCAAGATTAAGATCAGGTGATTTTTTATTAAGGTGTTTTTTTATAATATTGTAAACCAATTCGCCTGCCTTTATTGCCTTATCTTCTTTGATTGTGTTGGTGCTATGAATTAGTACAAGTTTATTTCTCTGCATATAATAACTTCGTAGAGAAATTACATCTTCTGATGATAAAAAAGGGCATTTGTTTTTATCGGTCTGGCATAATTTTAAAAAAGGAGAAAATTTTATTCCATATAATTCACCAGTTGAGGGGTTTTTTTCTCTTAATTCATCAAGTGTCCCTGGTGGATAGTTAATATCAGCCCAGAGTGTTATGAGAAATTCTGCTAATGAAATAAAAAGGAGAAAAGCCACCTGATATTGTCCCTGTTGTTTTTTTCTTTCTGCATTCATGTATCTATCAAAAATATATGTTGAATACAATTCTTCATCATCGTATATTTCTTTTTCTTTCTCGTCGCCTATGGTTTTGTTAAGTTTAGAGAGGTTTGCTTTATAAGCAATTTGATTTCTTTTATCTATTTTTTCCAGAAATGTATAGGCATCAATTTTTTTCGAGTTTGGCCTGAGACATTTGCCTGTTAATCGAGCGTCTGTTTCTTCTTTAAAATTATTTTTCAAATTGTTATCAAATATTTTTTTTAGTATTTTTAGGGCAGGATTATCTGGCAGATATTGAAAGGCTTCATTATATCTAAAATCATTCCAACATTCATATGCCTTGGAATATTTTTCTATGATCTCAATTTTATTTAAGATAGGTATATCATTACCCAATTTAAAATAGTACTTATTTTTGTTTATGTTATCTTTTATTTTATCAAGTTCTTCACAAACCTGTCTAAATTGATAATTATCAAAAAGAGATTCTATTCTCTCCCAGTCAGCAAGGCTGAATATTTCAACCGGGTTGGGAAGTTTAGCGAGAAATTCAGTACAGGGAATAGGCAGACCTTTAATTTCATCGTATTCTTCAAAGTCAACATAATATATATCGCAGCTTTTGCTACTTGCAGAAGCCATAAAGGCTCCTGCAATCATAGTCTTTTTTCCCCCTGTTATATCTATTGCAATATATTCATTACTATGGTCTTTAATTAACGTATCAATCTCTTGAAAAACCTTGGAAGGGTCAGAAAAATCATTTATTATAATTTTTTGAAATCTTTCTTTTATTGTATAATCTGGATCAACTACGTTTACAGCTTCAACAATAACATTTATAAGAAAATCTGTATCTTTGCTTGGCACAAAAATTACCTTTTTTGGCTTTATCTCAAGGATACTTAAAATAACAGGCACATAAGAAAAACCTACAAGAAAAATCCCGATATCATATTGGTTATTTTTGTAATCTGGAAGAATAGAGGCCTGTCTGTATACAGTATTTATGGTTGTAAATATTTTGAAATAATCCGGAAGTAATTCATAGAGCTTTTTTCTCGCCTTTAGATATTCTCTATTTTTATATGCTTCTTCTTGTTCTTGATATTTAGAATTAAGTTTAGATAAAAAATTCTCCCAGTCAAAATCAGTATTAATATTATTTAATATCATCAAGCGCTTTTCATACATCCTTTAAACCTCACTAAAAGTTGCCCACCCAAGGGGGTATATTGATTTATCACATGGATTAAAAACAACCCTTGTTGATTTTGGAACAAATTCACCGTGAAGCTTTCCATCTTTAGAAATAACCTCATCTCTTAACTGAATTAGTTTGTTTTTAAGGTTTGGACTATCCTGAAGAAGTAACGCAAAAGTTGTTCCTAAAAGCCCACTTCCCCATCCTATTTTCATTTTTTTCAAAGATCTATAATTATTCATTTTATAGAAATTAAAAATTATGTTTTTATTATTTGGAGTTTTAGGTCTTATTTGTTTATAAAAATTTTCTAAAAATAGCCAAATTTCAGAAGAAAATTCATTAAGTATCTCCATTAGTTCATTTATGTTCGAAAAAGGGATATCTTCGTACTTGGACCAAAAAGAATTTTTTCTCATAGAGTTTTTAAAATTTCTAAACAGGTGTTTATCTAGAATTATCTCAAAATCTACAAAACAATTTGGATGATTTGCATAATTAAAAAAAACCTCTAAATTAAAATTTTTTTGTAATTTAAAATAAGGATTGTTTTCTCTATTTAAGGTCAGTAAATTCCATTCTTGATTATAAATGAACTCATCATCAATAATTGTTGAATCTTTCACTTTAATGACACGAAAAAGGTCTGTAACAGGGGAAGGAATATTGTCCTCTATAAAAGGAATATTGTCCTCTATAAAAGGAATATTGTCCTCTATAAAATGATTTTCATTTACAGTATCTGATTTAAGGATGAAGGCTTGAAAGATATTATAAATTATAGAGAATGAAAATTTTTCTTTTAATTTGTTTTTTTGTTTTTGATTATATTCTTTTTCATATCTTCTTATACCAGAATCAATTAGTTTTATTACGTTTTCCTCAAAAAGCTCTGGATTTTTTTCTTTCAAACTTTTCAATATTCTCCATAAAACTGCTGTTTTTATGACACCTTTTATAGAAGAGCCCGGAATATAAGCCTTATTCATCCCATTTCTGATAAAGAAATAATCACTTCTTTTTTTTTGACGGGCATAAACCTTACCTTTCGAAATTTCTTTTATGTCATCAAAATTAAAATTGATATTTTGAAGAAATTCAGTCAAGCCGCTGCCTGTCCGCTTGTTTATGTTATTGAGCCATGATACAAATTTTTCAATTAATCCTAGGCCGCCTTTTTGATAAAGGTACTGGCGAAATTTATTCTGGTCTACAAGATAAATAAAATTATGGTCATTTGGAGATCTAACAAATGATTGTCCGTAATCTGCGCTCCCGTCCCCTCCCTGAATCAATATTGGCGTAATGGGTGTAAGTCTATAAGTCCTTTTTTCGATTACATCTATCAAATCGCTCATTTTTAATGTACCTCCTTATAAATACGATAGGGAAGGGAAATACACCTGCCAAATCTATAAATTTTATGTGCCGAAAAAGCATTAGGCGTTACATCTACTATTGAACCATTAGGTTTTTTGCCAAATACAGATCCTTCACTGAACATCCAACAAGATTTACGTTTGAATTGATAAGGAACAACAGAAGAAAATATCCATCCTTTTCTTGGAATTAGCTCATATGCAAATATGTTATCTTTTTTAATAGTAAAATCGTCTCGTTCATTTTCGTGAGGATAAAAAAGAGAAATTATTATAAATCCATTACCATTGATAGCAAAGATATTTTTCCAAATATTATCAAGTTCATCTATTTTGTATTCGAATGAGCCAAGCGAACATCTTCTACCGCCAATGCCATTGATTGAAGCATGATGCAATACTTTATCCAAAATTTCCAAATCCTTAGAGTCTACTAAAAAATATATACCTGAGTTTTGTTCAAGAAACATCTCTCCTATGTGATAAATAGTTGTTGCGTTAGTTAATCTATCTCTTACATGGTGAGGACGTAATCTTATGGTATATAGCCTTTTGTATGAAGACTTTTCTAATTTTGTAATATCTATATTTCTACCTGATGACCATTTTAAAAACTCATCATATTCAATAAAAAAGCAATCTTTATAATGTTTTATATGTTCCTTTTTTCTTTCTAACCCGAATTTGCTATCTAAAAAATTAGGAGGATACAACAAAGGGCGAGGGAGATAATATACATATTTACCTTCCAATATTTCTTCGAATAAAAAACCTGACGAGAGCCCTTCAATAGACTGTATAAATGATTCAATTTCGCTGTTTTTGTTATTAACAATCTCAGCATAGGCATTGACAAGCATGCTGAAGACTGTATCTGAATGAATAATCTCTTGTGTTTTTTCTTTACCAATACCTTGCTGATCTGCACCTATACGAACTGCAGATTTAAATCGCATCCTAACAATATTCATATTTTCCACCTTATTTATTTTAACTATTTTGTGAAAAATAATTTTTTATGCTCTCAATCAATGATACAATGTTATCTTTTTCTATCATGCTTGCTGTTTTATAAACATTTTTTGTGTCATCAATTATTGTGTTAATGGAATCAATATGGTTCCCTTTGGAATCATTGACCTTAAACTCTTTTATTTGGAATTCAACAGCGCCATAACCACGAGAAATATTTCCTCCAAGACCATCTTTCTCTATAATGTTCATTGCAGCAAGAAGATGAGTAATGTCATTGAGTAAATATGGAAAATTAAATGATTTTAAACTATTTTGCTCTGTAGAATTGTTTAATTTTCCTGTCATTTCTACATTATAGACAATTTCAAAATTAAATTTAGCTCCTGCTGGGACCCTCTCAATAGTGCGTGGTTGTGCTGATGAAGTGAGCCTATCAAGTGCATTCTCAGTTTTTGCTTCAAAAATCAGAACCCCATCATCTTTCATATCATCAGGATTTTCAAGATAGCAGTCCCTTGGCCTTAAAGGTGAGGGATAATTATCACCTTCTTTTGATACAGAGCCAAACATCCTGCATACAGGACAATCTTTTGCATCTTCGAATGATTCGCATTCGTGTCTGTATACCCTGCCCTTATCATCACATTGTTTATTTGCTATAATAGGATTACCATTATTTAAGACAATTTTCTCAATTATACTTCTTAGTTTCCCTTTCAAGGAACTACCTGGTATATAAGGTTCATGAGTTATTGGATTCCTTATTACTGGTTTATCAATACCGCCAATTTCAATAGTATCTGATGAACCACCAATATGGATACCGCTTTTGCATAATATTGTCCCTGAGATTATAATTCTTCCTAACATATGACGAAAATATCTGCCGTCTTGTTTTAAATGGTTATTACTCATATTTGCCTCCTTATTTTTTTGCATAAGCAATGATTGATTCAAAAAACTTCACAAAATTATATAAATCTTTTTTTGTTTTAATCTTTTGCAATCCAAAGTCCATAATCTCACCAAACTGATTGAGCTTACCTTCTTTTGATGCTTTTATAATGTGTGGTCTAAGAAAAATTAGGCGGGCGCTAAAATCATCACTTATTTTTTCATTATCCTGCAATTTTCTCACTTTAGGATGGTCCCATATTCCCCTTACTGCGTCATAAAATTTTCTAAATTGTGTAGATTTAAATTCATAATTTCTTCCTTCGTTAAATTCCTTTGCCAATTTGACAAGTTTTTCAGGTTTAATATTTCCAAAAGTAGCACCCTGATCGTTTAATAATTGTTCCAATTCAGTCAAGACACTATTTTTTGGCTGATCATGAAAACGACCTGCATCTTGTTTTTTATTACCCAAAAACTCATTCATAAATGCACCTCCATAAGTATACTTATCGATATTTTATCTTTGTAAATAACTAACCCATGTGAGAGGAATAAGTAATTTAGCCATATTTTCAGTGTTAATATTTATAAGTATTTCTGATGCATTATTAACATCAAGATATTTCCGTGATTTGCTAACTACATAATATAAAATTGGAAGACAGAATACACCGTCCTTATGCCATATAGCAATTAAGCTAAAAAGTTTATTCAAGAAACCATGGGGCGCCGAAGACCAGTCTATATTATTTAGCAATCTTGTATAAAATATAATTTCTTTTTTAGCATTTTCCCAATCAATTGCCTGTATAATAAAAGGGGCGATCTCTTCCCCTATCTTAGTTTTTTCTTTCATTTTATTATGTAAATGTTTTTCCTTTATTTTCCAGCCTTCATTAAAAAATAGACAAATACTATTTTTCTTTATGTTATCTGTTTCATTATTTTTAGCTTCTTGTTCTGCCTTTTTAGACATGTTAGCAATCTGATATACTGGATAATCGTGTTTGTGAAGAGTTAAACCACCACTTATGGTTATATTTTTATTATGCCCAGTAAAGCGATCAAAAGCTGAATGAATATCAAAGGCAAGCTCTGCCGTTTCATTCCATGCTCCGAGAATAAAAAGATCGTCACCGCCTGAATAAATAATGTCGACATTTCTTTTTTTAATTGAATTATCAGATGAAATTTGTGTTTGTTCAATCCCATATTCACCACTGCAAATATGGTTCAGATAATATTTGAAAAAAAGTGTAAGGAATCTCGAAATTGAAGCAATATTTAGTATATTTCTATGTTTTTCAATAATTTTTTTTGAAAACATTTCTCCAAGGTTATCAACATCCATTCTTAAGGCAGCAATTAGTTGTTTGCCAATAGATCGTTCTGCAAGGTCTTCAAGCTCTTTACATCCCGATGTATAATTGGCAACAAGAAGTTGACGACCATTTATAATCTTATTATTTTCTGCTTTCCAATCTTCTGTCTTCCAAGAATTTATAATAAAATGAAATGCATCTGAATTTATTGATGGTTTTTTAGAAAATTTGAACAATGTGCCAGAAATAGAAAAATCATAATCCTGTTCTTTTGTCTCATATATATACTTCATTTTCTCATCTTTAATATGTTCGGCAATATGGTATGCTTGATAGCATGGGTCACAGACACCGCTTGTAATATCTTTTATGGTTTTATTAATATCTCTATTGTCAGTATGACAGACAGCGCATGAGTCAGTAAGTTGCATTGGTAGAACAGGCCTGTGCAAAATAGCATCTAACATAAAATCAAATTTTTTTCTTTTAGACTCTTCAATTTTTTTTGATAATTTATTAAAAGTATCTTCAGTAGTTAAAAAATCATTAAATGAACATTCTTGGTATTCAATATTATAATAAAGCTTTCCTTCAAATTCTTCCCATAACCACCTATTAAGTGCTTTTTTTGTCTTATCTATAAATTCTTTTGCTTCCGCAGAATTATAAGAAAGCAAAGCAAAACCGCCGCCGCCAGTGTAAATAATGTTTGCAGTTGAAAGTTCCATGCCATTTATAAGGTCATTTACTGTTTTTTCAGTCACCATTTCGAGATAAAATGACCTTCCTCGAAGGCTTCTCAACGCACCCGTTGATGATATAGTGTATATGAAATTTTGAATGCCTGATAAATCACCAAAAACCAACAAAAAAAAGTTGTCTTTACTATTAATTAAAGCATTTTCTTGATTATCGCATAAATTATTTTTAAATTCTTTATTTTTTAATGAAATATTAAAGAAACATCCTGTAAAAGCTGATGCAAATTTTGCGTAATGATATAATGATATATTTAATAATTCTAATTTCGGACTATAAGGAATATAAGTAAAGTATTTTTCTATCAGCATCAGAAGGAGATCTACTGAAACATCTGTGAGTGTAGATAACTCCTCTTTAAATCGTTTAAATAAATCAAGAATGTTTGAAGTATAATTTTTACTCTCATTTATACAAAATGGATAGTTTATTCTCTCAATTTTTTCAGGTATAAAAAAAGATTTTGGAATCATTTCAGCCTTTGAATCGATATTTTTTAT
>ERZ795050.2750-NODE-2750-length-18723-cov-299.606010_pt1 | contig 18723 bp, 15 predicted proteins | sample MGYA00375134_ERZ795050 | MGnify/ENA primary metagenome ERZ795050 (study PRJEB30179, sample SAMN05720221) | activated sludge metagenome | isolation source: Anaerobic digester | place: Japan | collected 2015-05-26 ... | reverse complement strand
TTACCCATAAATTTCTAAATTATCCTATTGTCAAGGCAAAAAATTGATTTATTTTCTATCTTTCCTCATTCTACCCTCTTATTTTTTGCCTTTTTACCTGCTATCATAGAAAAAATGATGAATTAACTATCTTTTTCGGTCTTTCTTTTACCGCCCTCTGATTTTGTTACTCTTCCATTCTTGATTACCATATATTTGCCATCTTCCTTTATCAAAATAATAATAGGAAGCATCACCAAAAGTGTCTGGCTCTAAAAAAGTGACAGTTTCAGTAGCTGATTGATAGGTCATAGTCATAAAGACAGTGGCATATTCATTATGAATATATATCTGTGATATGTCGCATTGTAGAAGTTGATATTTGTTCCGACGCTCATTCCAGAGTAATCTTAATTCATCACGATACATCCCATTATGCCTAAAATCCTTATGTACATATTCCATTATCCCGTTAATATCATTCCAGCAGAAATCACGCGAGATATCATAAATTATATTTCTTATCTCTTCTTCATCCGGTTTAGTGGAATTTGTGTCACAAGCACAGAGGCTAATGATAATGAGCAGCAGTAAAAGTCCAATCTTTTTCATTTTTTATATTTCAATTCTACCAGAGTCTCAATATGCCAGGTTTGAGGAAACATATCAAAAGGCTGAATGCTGATAATTTCATAAAGACCACTTTCCAGTAAAATGTTCAAATCCCGACGTAATGTAATAGGAGAACAACTGAGATAAAGAATATGTGATAATTGTGCTTTAATGATTTCTTCCAGAACTGATTTTTGAACTCCTGTCCTGGGTGGGTCAAGAATTATTACCTCAGGGATTTTAGATGTGTATTTTTCGGGAGAATTAAGTATTAACGGTAGTGTATCTTCGGTTTTCCCATTAAGAAAAGTTGCATTGGATATATCATTTAATTGACAGTTGAATTTTCCATCGTCAATGGCATCAGATGATTCTTCAATGCAAAAAACCTCTCGTACTTTAGCTGCCAGAGATAAACCTAAGACTCCAATTCCAGAAAAGGTATCCAAGACAGTGTCTTCAGGTTGCACCTTACCTTTTATATTTTTTATAATCAGTTGTAACATAGCAGAATTAACTTGCCAGAAGGACTTATAATGTATTCTGAATTTTAAATTGTTTATTTCTTCATTTATATAAGGATTGCCATAGAGAATTTTTTCTTCATTACCAAGAATAACATTTCCTTTTTCACGATTGATATTTTGGACGATTCCGGAAAGTTGAGGAAATTCAGAGGTCAATTTCTTTACCAACAAATTGCTGAAAGGTAGCTTAGCACTTCTGGTAACCAGAATCATAAGTATCTGTTTTTTATCTTTGGAACATCGGAAACCGATATGTCTTAAAGTTCCTGTATGAGATGTTTCATCATAAGGCTGGACTTTTGCATTATCCATCAATTCCAGACAACGATGTGCTATAAGGTCAAATTCAGGAGGATGTAAGAAACAGGTTTTATGCGGAACTATTTTGTGTGACCAGCGTTCGTAAATTCCAAATTCCAGTCCATTTTTCCCTTTTCCTACAGGCATAAAAGCTTTATTACGATAATACTGAGTTACTGGGGAGGCAATGGTGTCCGGTATATCTATCCCGGGATTTAGAGATTGAATTTGTTCTCTTACCAATTCTGTTTTATATTTTAACTGCGTTTCATAGGAAAGATTCAGCCAGTCACAACCTCCACAAAAAAAAGGTGGTCCAAAAGAAGGACAGGGTGGCTCAATTGTGCCAGGACCTCTGGTGATATACTTCTGGACTTTGGCGAAAGCCACATCTTTTTTTCGGGTCACTAACTGAACTTCTACCACATCTCCAATAGCCGTGTAGGGAACGAATATAGTTTTCCCCTCACCGTATCCTATTCCAAATCCTCCAGCAGCAATTTTTTCTATACTTAGCTTAACGAGAACCTTCCTTTTCCATCATTCTACGGAGTCTTTCTATTCTTTTCTCAATTGGAGGATGAGTGGAAAAAAGCGTGGCGGATCCTTTATAGTTGATTTTGGCAATAGTATAAGCATCTTTTTTTGTAGGTGGCACGAATTTATTGCTAATCTTTTCCAGAGCTATCATCATCTGAACAGGAGAGGTTAATCTGGCAGATCCTGCATCAGCAACATACTCACGATGACGAGAGTAAGCACAAATGGCAATATTGGCAAAAATCATCAGAATATTCTGTATCAAGATAGCAAAAAAGAACTGAGTTCCTCTTCCAAAGCCTTGTTCTCTATTTCTTCCACCACTTAGAATTATAGCCAGAAGATGGGAGATAAAAATGACAAAGGTATTTATAGTCCCCATCAAAAGCGTCGTAGTGACCATATCTCCTTCAGTGATATGAGTCATTTCATGACCTGCGACTGCACCCAGTTCGTCAATATTCAGGTTCTCCATTATTCCACTGGAAAAAGCAATCAAAGAATTATTACGAGAGGCTCCCGTGGCAAAAGCATTGTTATCTGGTGAAGGATAAATTCCTACCTCAGGCATTTTGATGTGTTTATAGGCAGCCATCTGTTCTATCATCTCATACAACGCAAGTGCTTTTCCTGTGGCATTTTGACGAGTTATCGGTGTTATCCGATAAGACGATTTTGCCATAGGTTTACTAAGGAATAACGAGATAAATGAACCAGCAAAACCGAATATGGCACAATAAATTAATAACGATATTACATTACTGGGATTAATTCTTAAAAGCTGAAGTATTATTCCTAATACCAGCAAGACAAGGAAGTTAATCGCTAAAAATAACCCCCAACGTTTTATAATAGCTTTCATTGGATTACTGTCTCCTTATTTTAGTAACAACATTTTACGAGTGCTGGAATAAGCACCATTTCGCATTCTATAATAATATACTCCGCTACTTACAATTTTCCCCTCATTATCTAAACCATCCCAGAAAACTTTATTAGTTCCAGCTGTAAAATTACCATTTAACAGATTACGTACTAATTCGCCTTTCTGATTATAAATATCTATAATCACTTTTCCAGGTTCTGCAAGTGAGAAATGGATTTCAGTGCTGGGATTGAAAGGATTGGGATAGTTTTGACCAAGGTAGGTATGAGGTGTTAGAGGAGGATTATCATTAATACCTGAAACAATGAAAGTGAAAGAGGAAGTAGTATCACTTTCTACATTTCCATAAAGTGCTGTGGCGTAATAGATATGAGTTCCCAGAGGAATAGAAATATCCTGCCAGGTTATCATCATTGAAGCTGGTGCTGTATGTACTACTTCATTATCACGATAAATCTTATAGCCAGTTAAACCTTCTGGAAGAACAACATTGGCTTCAGTCTCAAATCCGACCGTGATTTCAAGGGCACTTGGAGTTAATATAGTATGAGTAAATACTAAAGGAGGCAAGGGCTCCGATATCTGGAAATCAGCTTTATATCTTGCAGTATAATAGTTTCCATCTGTGCGGGAATTGGGGATTCCCACAATATTTAATAAATAGGAATAGACCGGTAAGCCAATGTAATCCACATCATAAAATGTGGTACGGAAGAAGGCAGTATTATCGCCTGTGGCATCTATCAATAAATAGGCAAGCCCATTAGCAAAAGTTCCGGTCGGTTCAAAAAATCTAATGTCAGAGATTCTTACCAATCTGGATTCATAGGTCTCAAAATCATCCAGAAACTGGAGTATATCAATGTCTATGGGAGTGATTGTATTTCCAGTAGAACTGGGTGTACCGGGATCTACTACAGGGACTAATTCCAGCATACCTCCAAATTCGGTTAATGTTCCCGTTAGATGATTGATTCCATCTCCGATTTGATAAACAGTAGTGATAATTCCATTGTTATCATCAATCAAGATACCAGCAGTGGAATCCTGCACAAATTTTTGATGACGATAGCTTTGAGTGAAAGTAACTAAAACTTCGCCAGTCAAACGATATAATCCATTTAAAGGTGATTGACGTAAGGCAGCGAGATTATTTACCATCACAGGGAAAGTATAGGTGGCAGAAGTGACGGCAGAATATTCAGCAGGACTTATATAGGCTATTGCCTTAACCGTTGTAGTGCTGGAAATGGTTAGGGGAGCTGTGTATAGTGTTGAATTAAGATTTGGTGTGCTTCCATCTAAGGTATAATATATATTAGCATTGGGAGTGGAACAGGTTATAGTTAGAAAGAAACTTTCCCAGTAGTATCCTGAAGGGTGACTGAACACAGGAGCAGCAACAGGTCCAGCAGGATCAGAAAAATCGCTTAAGCTTCTGGGAGTGAAATAATCTCCCTCTGTCCTTGAATTAGGAATACCAGTTATATCTTTGGTAGTAGTTGGAATTGGAGTATTTATGTAATCCACATCGTAAAAAGTGGTTCTAATGTTATAGGAAGCAGTGGGATCGCTGGTTGGATAGACTGTTCCATTGGCAAAGTTACCACTGGGATTAGTAAAATTAACACTCAAAACTTTGACTACTCTGGATTCAAAAGTATCAAAATCATCTATCAATTGCTGATAAGTGACAATTATTGGGACGATGAGATTGTTTGTAGAAGTGGCAGGACCAGCATTAACCACAGGAACAAATTGTAGCATCCCTCCATACTCACTAATTTTTCCAGTTAATCCAGTTATCCCATCACCTATATTATAAGTAGTAGTTATCACGCCATTATTATCATCAATAAGGATTCCCGCATCATCATCCTGTACATATTTCTGATTACGAAAGCTTTGCTGGAAGGTTAAAATTACTTCTCCGGTAACTTGATATACTGTTACACCATCTGCTGGTTGTGAACGGAGTGTACTTAAATTGGGAACGGTCAAAGGAAAGGTGTATATAGCAGTGGTGACAGAGCTATTACTCATTCCTGGAGCTATAGCAATGGCTTTTAATGTGGTTGTGACTGAGATAGTGATGGGTGCAGTATAGAGAGTTGATGAAGGAGTTGGAACACTTCCATCCAGAGTATAATAAATGCTGGCATTGGGTGTGGCACAGGTTATGGTGACAGTGACTGGAGAGGTATAAATTCCTCCAGCAGGATTGAAGACTGGAGGAGCAGTTATATCACCACCACCAGGTGTGAAGGTATGCATTCCCAGATCCGTTATATAATCTTGAGGATGAACTATCCATTCACTATCATCTGCATTAGTTCCAGCAGAGATAGTCCAATCTGTATTACCTTGAATAACAGTCGGCTTACGGATTAATGTGTGATTCAGTGTGGCAGCGGGAACACCAGCAACATTCCATCCAGAATTCGTTCCGGGATCATTCTGATATATACCAATGATATCAATCAAAGTAGTCCCTAAAAAAAGTCCTACACAATCATTACCATTATAATTTACTACATTTGAAGTCACATCAGCAACACTGAGAATGGCAGCACTGGCTTGAGGATGAGCTATTACAAATACATCATTATGTTGCAGAATGGCTGTGGGAGTTAAATAGTTTGAAGTGCTCCAGGTTTGACCATTTGATGCCAGTTTTATGGTGTACTGAGAAAGATCAACTGGAGCGCCAGTACCATTAAAAATTTCCAGAGCTTTATTATAGGAAGAACCTTCCACATATTCGCTAAAGAAAATGGTCTGAGCATAAGGTTGAGCGAAAAGAATAACCGTGCTCAGCAATATTAATGCAATAACTATTAGATTTCGTTTCATTTTGAAACTCCTTCTTTTTACAGAGATAGGACTAATTCTATCCCGTTTTATTTATTAAATAATCTACTTTTCTTAAAAAATCATTTTTCCTGATTTACAGAATAAGGCAAGAAAAATTTTTTACTCTATATAGTGAAACATAATGAATGTGTTTATTGTAGTTTTATTCTTTTGAGTAAGTTCTTATTCTTTATACTAAAAATATGTTTAATAACTTTTTAAGATGGATTAGTAGGCATAGGAGTAATATGCATAGGAGTGTTTAGTTAGGAGTAATAAGATAGGTAGTGATAGAAGTCCTTATCTATTAAGCTCCGCCGGAGCTTTTTAAAAATAATAGTATAAAGTTCAAAAAATACAATTACAGTTACTATTATTTGGCTTTTAATAAGATTTTGATATATAGAAGAAAAGACTTATGACTTTGTGAAAGTTGGACATTTGGCATCTCTATTTTTTTACTTTTACTTAATATCTTTATCTTTAAATATTATTTGTTCTTTTTTCTTTCCCCTCTTTTTTATTTATGATTAATTTATGTCCAGCTTATGTCCAGCTTATGTCCAGCTTATGTCCGAAAGTGGACATAAACTCCACATAATCAGTACATTATTTTTATATTTATCGAAAAGTTCAAGCTTTATCAGCTATATTTTTAAGAAAAAAACTTAAAGATTTAAAGCTACATTACTTTTAACTTATATTTTTCCCTAACAGTAGTGCCTATATCATTTTTTCAACTTTCATGAAGATTTTGTAAAAATAGGTGGGTATAAAACTTCGGCTACAAAGCTCCACAGGAGCTTTTTAATATAAAATACAAATAATTTAAAGATACTATGAATAAATTCCATAATTCTTGAAAGCTTAAGAAGTTATTACCCTTTTTAAGAAAAAGCCTTATGGCTTTGCGATACGGAGACGTCTCGCACCCCTTTATGCGGTGGTAGAAGTTCTTGTCTATGAAGTTCCACAATAGCCTGCTAACTATATAATTAATAACAGATTAAGGTTAGGTTTAAGAAATCATTAAATAAGCTTTGAACTTGACAGATTGAATAGATAAGAAATAAATGATAAGAAAATATATTTAAAGTTTAAAACATTCATTTGTTTTGAACCTATGGAGACTCTTAAATGGAATATCCCTTTTCCAAGATAGAACCTAAATGGCAAAAAATCTGGCGTGAGAAAGGAATCTTTCATCCTGAAGATTTCCCTTCCCAACCAAAATATTATGTCCTTTCTATGTTTCCTTATCCATCAGGAATTTTACATTGCGGTCATGTTTCCAATTATGCCATAAGTGATGCTATCGCAAGGTTAAAAATGATGGATGGTTATGCGGTGCTACAACCTATGGGATTTGATTCTTTTGGGATGCCAGCGGAAAATTATGCCATAGAGCATAATTCTCATCCACGCATAACCACGGAAGAAAACATACAAGCGATGCATCGTCAATTTGATTCTCTTGGCTTTGGTCTTGATTGGGAAAGAGAAATTAGCACCTGCCGTCCGGATTATTATGTGTGGGGACAGTATCTTTTTAAGAAATTGTATGAAAAAGGATTGGTCTATCGGAAAAAATCCTGGCAAAACTGGTGTGCAAATTGTCAGACCATACTTGCAAATGAACAAGTAGTGAATGGAACCTGCTGGCGATGTCATAATCCCGTTACTCAAAAAGAGCAGGAGCAATGGTTTTTCCGTATCACTGCTTATGCAGAAGAGCTTTTAGATTTCAGTAAGGTGATTGATTGGCCCGAAAGAGTTATAACTATGCAGAAGAACTGGATAGGTAAAAGTGAAGGTACTCTAATAGATTTTCCTCTGGAAGATGGAACTGACTCCATTCAGGTTTTCACCACTCGTCCTGATACGGTTTATGGAGTCACTTTTATGGCACTTCCTCCGGAACATCCGTTGGTGCAAAAATGGCTGAAAGAAGAGCCAGAAAATCGGGCTTTGAAGGAATTTTGTGAACGAGTTATAAATGAAGATAAAATTTCCCGGGAAGCTGTTGATACAATTAAAGAAGGAATGTTTTCAGGTCGCTACTGTCTCAATCCTTTGAATGGAGAGAAAATTCAAATCTGGGTGACTAACTATGTGGTTATGGATTATGGAACAGGGGCAGTGATGGCTGTTCCTGCTCACGATGAAAGAGATTTTGAATTTGCCCGTAAATATGGTATTCCCATAAAATTGGTGATACAGAATCCCGAACGAACACTTAATTTAGAAACAATGGAAAATGCCTATATAGAGCCAGGCATTATGGTTAATTCCGCTCCTTTTGATGGAATGTATAGTGAAGAAGCTAAAATAGCTATTTCTAAGTTTCTGGAAGAAAAGGGATATGGAAAGATTACCTCTGCTTATAGATTAAGAGATTGGTGTATATCCCGTCAACGGTACTGGGGGAATCCTATTCCCATTATTTATTGTCCCAATTGTGGTATTGTTCTTGTTCCCGATGAAGATTTGCCCGTACTTCTACCCGATAATGTTCAAGTTGGAAAGACCACACGCAATCCTTTACTTTCAGTTCCAGAATGGTATAATGTAAAATGTCCCCAATGTGGAGCTGATGCCAGAAGAGAAACCGATACTATGGACACCTTTGTGGATAGTTCTTGGTATTATGCACGTTATACGGATCCTCATAATGATAAAAGACCTTTTGATCCGGATAAAGCCAATTTCTGGCTTCCCGTAGACCAGTATATTGGCGGAATAGAACATGCCTGTATGCATCTTCTTTATGCACGTTTCATCTGTAAATTTATGCGTGACCTGGGCTGGCTAAAATATGATGAACCTTTTCTTCGTTTGCTCACACAAGGGATGGTGCTAAAAGATGGTGCTAAGATGAGCAAATCCAAAGGCAATGTGGTAGATCCCAATTATATTATTGACCGCTATGGAGCAGATACTCTCAGAGTTTTCTTGTTGTTTGCCTCTCCTCCAGATAAAGATGTTGAATGGAGCGATGAAGGTATTATGGGTGCTTTCCGCTTTTTGAATAGGATTTGGAGATTGATAGATGAGAATCTGGAAATTATCCAAAAAGGGGTAAAGATTGAACCTGACTACACTCAAATATCCACAAAGATGCGGAACCTGATTTATAGCCTGCATAAAACTATCAAGAAATGGAGAGAAGATTGCCTGGATAGAATGCAATTCAATACTGCTATTGCAGCAGTTATGGAACATCTCAATAACTGTCTGGCTATTAAAGAGGTGAATGAACTTTCAGATAATGAACAGGCAGTTTTTGCACAAGCCTGTATAGTTTTTCCCCCTTTGATTTATCCTTTTGCTCCTCATATAGCTGAGGAACTCTGGCAAAAATTAGGAAATGAAAAGCTTCTTCACGAATCTGGCTTACCAGAATATAGTGAACGCTTTCTTGAACTGGATAAAATTACCTATGTAATTCAAGTGAATGGAAAACTTAGAGGAAAGATAGAAGTTGACCCAGATATTAGTGAAGAAGAGCTTAAAAAACTTGCTCTGGAAGTTGAAAATGTAAAACGCCATATATCTAATCAGGAAATTAAAAAGATTATTGTGATTCCTGGAAAAATGGTCAGCATAGCGGTGGGAAAATAAGCTAAAATTGATTATATTATCATAAATAGAAAAAATTCAGGAGGAAAAAATGTGCTGTCATAATGAGCATCATTGCTATGATGACTATTGTTGCTGTTGCGGACACCATCATAGCCACTTTAATCATCCCCATCAGCATTGCTGTTATGGTCATCATTATTATAACCATCAGAGAGATGAAGATTATTGTAAATGTGAAGAAGGAGATTTTGAACACCATAAAGAACACCATCATCATCACTATGGGCAGCATTTTGCTCCCTACTATGAATGCTGTTCTCAAATCTCCAAAGAAAAACTTCTGAAAGCAAAAAAGCATCTGGAAAGAATTATTCAATGGATTGACCAGCAACTGGCAGAAGAGGAAGAATCGGGTAACTAATGGAAGCAAATCAGGAAAAAGAGATTCAAGCGAATCTGGCAAAAATCCATCATAGGATAGTTGTTTTAAGTGGTAAAGGTGGAGTAGGTAAAAGCTTTATTGCCACAAATCTTGCTTATGGATTGGCTTTACAGGGGAAAACCGTCGGTTTGCTTGATGTAGATATTCACGGTCCTTCCATTGCTAAGTTAACTAATATTGAAGGGAAACCTATTCCCATTGACCAGGAAAGTGGCAAACCAACTCCCATTCCCGTTCTTTCCAACCTCTATGTTCTAACTTTAGCTTCTATTCTTGATTCGGAAAGTACAGCCGTTATCTGGAGAGGTCCAATGAAACTGGCACTAATCCGACAATTCTTCAGTGATTTTGAATGGAAAGAGCTTGATTATTTGATTGTAGATTGTCCTCCCGGCACCGGTGATGAACCTTTAACCGTGATTCAGACCTTAAATAAAGTGGATGGAGTCGTGATTGTTACTACTCCTCAGGATTTAGCCATTTTGGATGTGAAAAAGACAGTTGATTTTGCTGAGAAATTGAATGTCCCCATCCTTGGTTTGGTAGAGAATATGAAATATTTCCGCTGTCCTCATTGTGGCAAAACTACTCAAATATTTACTGGTAATCAATTGGTAGACTTAGTATTTGAATATTCTCTGGATATTCTTGCTGAACTGGAAATAGACCCCGATATTTCAAAATCTGCCGATGAAGGCAAACCTTATATCTATTTTTATAATAAAAAAGATTCTGCTAATGCTTTAATGAATGCCGTCCTGAAAATTATGGAAAAAGTGGAAGGTATAAATAATCCAGATAAAAGAGATAAAGCGTTTGACAATTATGTATAAGTGAAAAATTTGGTTTCAATAATATCGTTTTAATATTAAGGAGTAAGATAGATGAAAAAGGGAATTCATCCCAAATATGATATTGCTACTGTACATTGTGTTTGTGGCAATACTTTTCAGACTCGTTCAACTAAGGGTGATTTACAGGTAGAAATATGCAACAAATGCCATCCTTTCTACACTGGAAAACAAAAGATAGTGGATAGAGCAGGACGAGTTGAAAAATTTATTAAAAAATACAATCTGAAAACAGACGAAAAATAGTTAACAAACTACTATAACGCCATTTCGCTGCAAATAAGAGCTGGAGAAATGGCGTTTTTGTATCCAGATTAGATATTATTAAGGATTTATATGGAGCAAAAGAAGGAAATCAGTGTCGGTGGACAAGCAGTTATTGAAGGTGTGATGATGAGAGGACCCGATGTAATAGCTACTGCTATTCGTAGAAAAGATGGGACTATTGAATTGTTTAGAGAACATTTTGAAACTAAAGCTAAAAAAGGAACTTTTCTTGGTCTACCCATTATTCGTGGTTTTGTCTCTCTGATAGAAATGCTCATTATAGGAATGAAGACCATAACGCTTTCGGCAAATAGAGCAGAGCTGGACCTAAAAGAAAATGCCCCCAATCCAGCAAAAGCCTCCACAGAAAAATCAAAAACAGTTCAGCAATTGGAAAATCTTTTTAGCTATGTGATTGCCTTTGCTCTTGCTTTTCTCTTATTTGGCTGGCTTCCTTACTGGCTTGCAGATTTAGTAGGTTTTTCCAGACAGAATTTCTTCTTCAATCTCTTTGCTGGTGTTATGAGAGCAGTTTTCTTTGTGGTATATATCTGGTTAATAAGTAAAATGAAAGATATCCATCGCATCTTTCAATACCATGGTGCAGAACATAAAAATGTTAATGCCTATGAAAAAGGCATTCCTCTGGAAATTCCGCAGATTCAGGCAAATTCAACTATTCATCCTCGTTGTGGGACCAGCTTTATTTTCTTTGTCCTGCTTCTTTCCATTATAATTTTTTCCCTTGCGGACACTCTTGTATCTGCTTTTATTATTCATGGCAAGATTCCTTTAGCCACCAGATTAGCCTATCACATAGTTATTTTATTGCCTTTAATAGGTGGGGTAAGTTACGAAATCTTGAAGTTCAGCGGAAAAAATATAAATCATCCACTGGTAAAGATTTTGACCGTTCCAGGTATGGCTTTACAGAAGATTACGACTCAGCCTCCAGATGATTCTATGATTGAAGTAGGGTTGGTGGCAATGAAAGCGGCACTGGGAATGGACCTTGATGGACACAATGTTCAAATAATTCAAGATGTTACCTGAAGAAAAACTTAATAGCTATAAAAAGGAACTGGAAGAACTTCAAAAAACTCTCTCAGATCCTTCTATAATAAACGATACTAATCGCTATAAAGCCTTGCGTAGACGATATAAAGAGCTGGAAGAGATTTGCTCTGAATGGGACAACTATCAAAAACTGCAAAAACAACTTGCAGATACGAATAGTCTCTTGCAAACAGAATCTGACCCAGAATTGGAAGCTCTGGCTAAAGAGGAATTGGAAGAGCTGAAAAATAAATTTCAAACAAGTGAAGAAAAAATCAGAGAATTGCTGATTCCTCAAGATCCGAATGACCATAAAAATGCTATTGTAGAAATCAGAGCTGGAACTGGAGGGGAAGAAGCTGCCCTTTTTGCCGCTGACCTTTTCCGAATGTATAGCTACTACGCAGAAAAGAAAGGCTGGCAAATCCAGGTATTGAGTGCTAATGAAACAGAATTGGGTGGCTACAAAGAGATTGTTTTTCTGCTTACTGGGGATGATGTATATGGTCATATGCGATTTGAAAGTGGTGTTCACAGAGTTCAACGTATACCCGTAACTGAGTCCAATGGCAGAATTCATACCTCAGCTGTTACCGTAGCAGTTTTACCAGAAGCTGAAGATATTGATATAGATATAGATGAAAAAGATTTGCGGATAGATGTATATAGAAGCACTGGACATGGTGGTCAGAGTGTCAACACCACTGATTCTGCAGTAAGGATAACCCATATTCCCACTGGAATAGTAGTCACCTGTCAGGATGAAAAATCCCAGATTAAGAATAAGGCTAAAGCATTGAAAGTGCTTAGGTCCAGACTTCTGGATGCAGAAATCAGTCGGCAAGAACAGGAAATTGCCCGTTCTCGTAAAGCTCAAGTAGGGACAGGAGACCGTTCTGCTAAAATCCGTACCTACAACTTTCCTCAATCCCGTGTTACCGACCATAGAATTAACTTGACAAGCTACGACCTGGAATCTTTTATGAATGGCGAGATTGATGATTTTATTCAAGCCTTAAGATTAGCCTGGCGAAATGAAAAAGTGAAAGAATAAATGTCTATTTTACAAATCATACTCTGGTGCTTGATTTTTCTTGTCTTGATGCTATTTTCTTTTCTATTTGCTGGTTTTGAAAATGGTGTTATCTCTATAAATCAGCTGGAACTGGAAAGTAAAGCGAAGAAAGATAAATCAGCAGCTAAACTTTTGGCTATGGTTAGGCAACCTGATAAGGTTTTAGGTACCACTCTCTTAGGCAATAATATTGTAAACATTCTTTTTGCATCACTTGCTACTTATGTAGTAGATAGATATATCGTAAGTTTTAATGCAAGATACACCTCATTAATTGTGGGAGCTATTGTTCTTATTTTTTGTGAAGTAGTCCCTAAAACTTTGTTTAGAGAATATTCTGATGTATTAGTTCCAGCGGTAGCTCCTTTTATGCGAGGAGTCTACGCTATTTTAAAACCGCTGGTTACTTGTGTTTCCTGGATGAACACTCGTCTCCGTAATATGCTTAAAATTACGGAAGGAAATAGTTTTAATTATTTAACCAAGGACGATTTAACCTATTTACTTTCGGTGACAGAAGCTGATGCCTCTGAAGAACCTCAGATAGAAATGATTGAAGATGCCCTGGATTTTACTGAACAGGTAGCTAAAGATATAATGGTTCCGCGCACCGAATTAGTAGCTATTCCAGCCACAGCGACTGTTTCTGAAGCAATAGAAATTGCTCGGGAAGAAGGTTTTACCCGCTATCCCGTTTATGGTAAAGATATTGACGATATTGTAGGAATCCTTATAATATATGATTTTCTCAAAAAGGAATGCTCTCCTGATACACCTGTGAGTAAATTGACCCATAAACCTTTCTTTACTCCTGAAAACATTAATCTAAGTGTTCTTTTAAGGCAAATGCAAAAATATCACCGTAGTATTGCTATAGTAGTGGATGCTTATGGTGGCACTTCTGGAATTGTGACGATGGAAGATATCCTGGAAGAGATTGTTGGTGAAATTGCTGATGAGTATGATGAAGAAGAAGAAATTGAAGAGGTTGAGCAATTAACTCCGGACACCTGGTTAGTTCCTGGAGATATGGAAATTGACCGTTTAGCTGATGAATATAATATCCAGCTACCGGAAGGAGACTATCAAACAGTAGCAGGATTAATTCTTGACCGTCTTGCCAAAATCCCTCATCAAGGACAAATAATTAACATTGAGGGTTATAGAATTCAGGTGTTACAGGTAACTGATAGGAAAATACTGAAAGTAAAAATACATAGAATTAAACCCCGAGGTAATGTATGAAACTGATGGAATGTGTTCCAAATTTCAGTGAAGGAAGAGACCAGAGTGTTATTGATGCTATAGCTAATGCTATCAAATCAGTTAAAAATGTGGTTCTTCTGGATGTTGATCCAGGAGCAGACACTAATCGCACTGTTTTTACGATGGCAGGTGAACCAGAAGCAGTTTTAGAAGCTGCATTTCAAGCTATCAAAAAAGCAAGTGAACTTATTGATATGAGTAAACATCATGGTGAACATCCTCGTATGGGAGCAACCGATGTCTGTCCTTTCATTCCTATTTCTGATATGACAATGGAAGAATGCGTGGAATATGCTCGTCGTCTGGGGAAAAGAGTGGGTGAAGAATTAGGAATTCCTGTATATCTTTATGAATATGCTGCCACTAAGGAAGAATGGCGTAATCTTTCCAATATCCGGGCTGGAGAATATGAAGCGTTACCAGAAAAAGCTAAGGATCCTGCCTGGAAACCTGATTTTGGACCTCATATCTTTAATGCTAAGTCCGGCGCTACTGCTATTGGAGCAAGAGAATTCCTGATTGCATATAATATCAATCTTAATACCAGAGACAAAAGAAAAGCCAGTGAACTGGCAGCTATCATCAGAGAAAGCGGAAGACCTGCCAAAGATGAGAAGGGCCGTATTATAAAGGACGAACAGGGTAATAAAGTCATTATCCCAGGGCTGTTTCAACATTGCAAAGCGGTTGGATGGTATATTGAAAGCTATAAAAGAGCTCAGATTAGTATTAATCTGACTAATTATAAAATCACACCTCCTCATATAGTGCTGGAAAAAGTGCGTGAACTCGCATCAGAAAGAGGTATTGTGGTTACGGGAAGTGAACTTGTGGGTTTAATTCCTAAGGCTGCTATGGTTAATGCAGGCAAGTTCTATCTGGAAAGAATGGGGGAGAGCACTGGTCTTCCAGAAAGAATGATTATGGAGACGGCAATCCAATCTATGGGTTTAGCAGAACTTACTCCTTTTGACCTGGATAAAAAAGTGATAGAATATGCTATTGCCAAGAAGGATAGACTCAGTGCAATGAGTCTGGAATCTTTTGCTGATTTACTTTCTACGGATACTCCTGCTCCTGGAGGTGGTAGTGTTGCTGCTTTTTGTGCCGCTCTTTCTGCTGCCTTAACTGCTATGGTATCTAATCTTACTATAAATAAAAAAGGTTATGAATCCGTGCAAAACCAAGTGCGTGAAATTGCGCCTCAAGCACAGGATATCAAACTTCAGGCTATACAATTAATAGATGAAGATACCGATGCTTTCAATGCTATGATGGATGCAAGTCGGTTGCCTAAAAAGACAGAGGATGAGATTGCCCTAAGAGAACAAAAGATAGAAGAAGCAACGAAACAAGCTATTCTGGTCCCTTTTCACACCCTGGAAATAGCTCTTCAAGCTTTAAAATTGGCTGATGAAGTTGCCAAAGTGGGAAATATGAATGCCCTTTCTGATGCAGGAACTGCTGCTCTTACTGCCTTAACTGCCGCAAAAGCAGCTAATTATAATATCTTGATTAACCTTCCGCAAATTAAAGATGAAGCTTTTAAAGAAGACATTAATAATCGGGCTATGAATCTGCTTCAGGAAAGTGAAACTCTTGCTTCGCAAATAGAGTCCTTCGTCTCAGATAGACTGAAAAATGCCTGATAGACTTTCTTTAAGCCCCATTTTTCTATCTTAATTAATATGAAAGCGAGTTTTATTCATCTTTTTTCTCGCTTACCCTTGCTGATTCTACAGTTCATTATCTTTGTAATTTTAAATATCCTGGATGGTCATTCCACCTGGAAAGTACTGTATCCTGACAAACATCACCGGGAAATGAATCCACTGGCTCGCTGGGTTTTCCGCAAATTAGGAGTAACTAAAGGTATTATAACCTATAAAACTGTCTTAATTCTTATAATAGGAATTTTATTTGAGCATTATGCGAAAAAGGATACCTTCAGTTTAAATGTCATTCTCAGTGTGGCAAATATCGTTTTTTTAATTACTGTGGTGCATAATTATAAAGTTTACCAAAAAATTCATCATTCGCAAAGCAAAAGTGATAAAACTTCAGAATTAGATGGAGAAGAAATTAGTTAAGATTCCGAAAGTCTTTTTTATTGACAAAATAGTAGATTATAGTTTGTGAGTTAAAGATATAGAAATATTGATTTAACTTGATAACCGATAATTATTGGAGAAGTTATGAAGATTCTGATAACAGGTGGTGCGGGTTTTATTGGTTCGCACTTAGCTGAAAGACTGGTAGAAGAAGGAAATCAGGTAGTGGTGATAGACAATTTATCTACTGGTCGTCTGGAAAATATAGAATCCATTAAAACCAATGGTAACTTTCATTACACTATTGGCAGCATCCTGAATCGGGAATTATTGGAAAAATTGATGGAGGGTGTAGACCAAGTTTATCATTTAGCTGCTGCCGTAGGTGTGAAATATATTATAGAGAATCCATTACTTTCATTGCGAACAAATATCCTGGGAACGGAGAATGTTCTGGAACTGGCTAATAAATATAAAGCAAAAGTTCTTATAACTTCAACTTCAGAGATTTATGGGAAAAGTGATAAGGTTCCTTTTCATGAGGATGATGACCGCCTTCTTGGACCTACTCGTATAAGTCGCTGGGGATATAGTTGTAGTAAGGCTATTGATGAATTTATGGCTCTGGCTTATTTTCGGGAGAAAAGACTGCCGGTCGTGATTGTTAGATGTTTTAATACCGTGGGACCTCGTCAAACTGGTCAATATGGGATGGTGCTTCCCAAATTCATCAAAGCTGCCTTGCTGGATCAACCTATTGTGGTATATGGGACAGGAAAGCAGACTCGTTGTTTTGCCGATGTATCTGATGTGGTTGGTGCTTTTATAAAATTGATGAATACTCCTAAATGTGTAGGAGAGATATTCAATATAGGGACTACTGAATCCATTTCAATAGAAGACCTGGCTAAAAAAGTGAAGGAGATATGCGATAGTAAATCCAGGATTGAGTATATGAGTTATGAAGAAGCATTTGAAGAAGGATTTGAGGATATGATGAACCGTATGCCCTGTCTGGACAAAGCGAAAGAATATATTGGGTATGAGCCTAAATATAATTTGGACGATATAATTCACCGCATGATTGAATATTATGAAAAATAAACTTATCTGCTTTTTATTACTAATTTTGAGCGGGTTGATATCTGCTCAAGTTAGCCCTCCTTATTCTGTTGCTGCTACTATTTCTGTAAATGTAACGGGCTATGTAGATTCCCCTGGCACATATCAACTATCAACTATTAGTCGTCTTTCGGATGCCTTGAAATTAGGTGGTATCCATTTAGAAGAATTTAATACAACAAATTCGCTATTTGTAAATTATCAAGCTCTTCGTAGTGTAAGGCTCACACAGGGCAAGGAAACTAAGATATATGACTATATGAAATATATTAGATTGGGAGACTTGAGCCAAAATCCTCTACTTAAGGATGGAGATATTATATATGTAGGAACAGCACATACGACGGTTAGTATTATCGGAGAAGTATGTTATCCTGGAGAATATGAGTTTATAGAAGGCGATAGACTATCTGACCTTTTTGCTCTTGTTCATGGTTTTACTCTTTATGCAGATAAGAATATTATCAATATCTATCGCTATAAGGAGAATTTAAAAGATTTTGATTTGATTACTGTGGATTTGCGAACGCACAAACCTGAAGATATTATAATCTATCCTTATGACCGCATAACTATTAATCGTGATACGGAATATAGAAGAGGCTGGAATATTATTGTAGAAGGAAATGTCAAATCCCCAGGTAAATATTATATTGGTGATAATACCACACTCTATGATATTTTGCTCCTTTGTGGAGGTCCCACTTCTAGAGGTGATTTAAGAAATGCTGTTTATGCCAATCTTACCAATACCCAGAAGGATGATCCAGAATTTGAACGACTTAAGAATCTGAGTATTTCTGAGATGACTACTATAGAATATCATTATCTTCAAAACCGTTTACGTCAATTTCCGGGCAAATATGCTATAGATGTTTCTTGCACCTGGGAATCTAAAGGAAAAGAGTGTAATCCAATTCTCCAAGATAAGGATTACCTCTTTGTTCCTCTTAAAATGGATATGGTAGCTGTAACTGGTCAGGTGGTTAATCCTGGATTAATTCCCTGGGTGGAGGGAGAAAATTGGGAATATTATGTTAAAGAAGCGGGTGGCTACACCAATAATAAATCTTTACGTAATATTAGAATTATTGAAGCTAAAAGTGGAAATTGGATAAAACCTAATTCTAAAACTGTTCTTTATCCTGGAGATATAATCTTCATTCCTGCCAAAACTGAATATGATAGCTGGTCCATTTTTAAAGATATTATGCTAACTATTAGCCAGATAATGACCATCATATTGACCTTTCGTACCTTCACTAATTAAAGGAGAATAAAATTGAAAGTACCATTGTTAGATCTGCAGGCACA
>ERZ795050.2746-NODE-2746-length-18737-cov-6.926989_pt1 | contig 18737 bp, 22 predicted proteins | sample MGYA00375134_ERZ795050 | MGnify/ENA primary metagenome ERZ795050 (study PRJEB30179, sample SAMN05720221) | activated sludge metagenome | isolation source: Anaerobic digester | place: Japan | collected 2015-05-26 ... | reverse complement strand
ATGCACTCTCTGGATTGAGCAATTTCAATTCTTGGGAAGACGCATTCACCTTTGTTTGTAATTCTAATTGACCTTTTATATAGAACTCAAGTGTAACTGAATATCTATACTCTGAGTTTGGTGCTCCCCACCGCACATATGATCTAAAATTTGCAGCATCATCGTCAATAAATTTAGCTATATCATTGGCTGTCAGTTTGAAGCTTCTATCAATCCCATATTCTAAGATGTATGCTTCAGGGTCAGACTTACTTCGAATTATTCTATTCTTGTGCACAGGAAAATACGCATAGCCATATTGACCAATTAAGACACATCCTGTATATTTATCAGTCGGTTGTCTATCCTTAAATACCCGCATATAATCACCTTCTCACTCAATGATATCATCAGACGTTATTAATGGTAACTCCTGAATCCCCTCAAAGTTGAATTCACTTATTCCATCAAGTTTGTGTACTATTATTGGGTTGCCAGCTTGAATTTGGAAAACATTAACCGCTGTGCCAGTATTGATAATTCTTCCAGACAAGGCGCGTGCTCGTATTTCCAGCCTATCACGATATGGATTGTCGTACATAATTGCATATATGATTGTTCGTTCATGTGGCATATTTCTTAAATCAGCTGGAGTATCAAAACTGATTCCAAAGCTGTTTTTGTTAGCTCCCTCATAACTTATTGTACAGCTATTTGATGGGCAAAATATAGTTCCTGGTAGTATCATATCGGGTCTTCGCTTGATGTATTCAACTTTAAGATTCTTATAATTTGCCAAGCTAGATATGAAGTATACCAGTGCACCTAGTAAAATGTCTTGCGGTTCAGGATTAAACATAAGCAGATTACTGTCAAGACGAGAGGTTATACTAAATTTCTTGTTGCCAGAGATATAATATCCGAGTTGTATTGAATAACTAGTCCAAAGCGTTTCACCGACATATTGGCAGTATTCAGTAGCATCGTCTGTGACAAATTGCTGTATACAATTATTGAGCGATTCAATAAGTTCACTTTTTTCCTGGGGGAACTCTTGAACAAGCTCAGTAAAGTTAATTGGCACAATCTCGTCAAAATATGCGCACTTGTTTTTCCCCATCAATACACAACCTGTGTATCCATTGGGTATTACTTTACTGTCCGATATCTTCACGTTATCACCTCCGTACTATCTTGACTGCCGATTATCCCTGATTTGATACGCTATCGTATATGTATTCTTTTAGCCATTCGAGCAGTTCTTCACCATAGTTTTCCCACTGAATCTTAATATCTTTCAAAAGGCGTCTTGCTTGTCCCTTCGTCAATTTGACACCGGTCTCTTCCTCAACTTCCTTAATTACTTCCAACAAATAATCCTTTGTTACATACATTGTCAGAAAACCTCTCATATTTTCACCTCCCCTAGATAATGTCCTCAGTCATCACATCTTGCAAAGTGATACCAAACAATTCTTTTGGTTCAAAATTTTCAAATTCCACCTCGCCATTAAATTCAAAGCAAAACACCGTCCCATTTCTTGAAGCTTTAAATAAATAGAATTTGTTTCTTTCTGGAACATGGCGAATATATCCAGATAATATGAAAGGATAAAATCCGGCGGCATCCCACTTTTCTTCGCCCGCAGATATATCCGAAAAGAGCAACATTTGTTCATTATCAAATTCTTTGAATTCTGAAGGTGCGTCAAAACTAATTCCAAAAGTGCAATCAAAACAATAGACACCATCAACTGTATAAGTAAAATCGACCGGGCAGACGACATCGGTACTACCAAAAATATAAGGTTCGTTCATCCGCTCCATCCAAAAGTATTCTACCCTTATGTTTTGATACTCTGTCACACTTGAGAGCAAATATATCAAGCCAGCCATTAATCGGCTGAACGCGTGCAAATCAATACTATTTGGCTTTCCTAATTCAAGCTTTATTCTGACACTTATTTCACCCTTGATATACAATTCCAGAGTCAGGGAATAATTATCTAGTTGGGTTCCTTTCTCCGCATCTTCGATGTTACACAAATCAATATCAATAAGGAGAAACTTTTGTACGGAAATTTTCAACGACTTAAGTACGTTTCTATAGATGTTAGCATGAGTATATTCGTTGATGTATTTTCGATGTGGTTCGGGAATAATACTGTTTTTATACACCGGAAAATAGGCGTAACGGTGTGCACCAGTTAAGATACAACCTGTATATTTTCTTATCTCTTTGGTATCCAATATTCTCATACGCTCACCTCCAAACTTATTTTTTAAAATCCGATAGAGCTAAAGCGGCTACTTTCTTTACAGAAATAATAGCCGAAATCCCACGACTTCAGTCGTTGGGATGAAGACTTATCTGGATAGTTGACAGTTATCTAATCTTGTGTTATAATTTAGCCATAGGTTTTGAAGCGAGCCTATGCTACCGCTAATTCATCCAAAGGGATGATTGGTAGTTGAAGTCTAGTGGAAACTAACTACATTTGTGTTATGCCTTCGGGCTAACACAGAAGTTAGTAAGTACACCAGAACCTGCTGGCTTTAGCCATGCACAGCTTCAGCGATAATGGGTATACAACTACCTCGTGTTGCTTGTTAAATATGTCGTAGATTGTAATTATCGTCCTATAAGTCTCGTCCACTGGCTCACCTCCAATTCAAAAAAAGACAGTGTTAACCAACTTTTATGGTATAATAAAACAAACGAGTAATCTAGTACATACCAGGCAGAAAGGTGGCTAGATATGTCTACAGAAGTGCATTTAGACGATATGTATGTAGAGCCAAGCAGCCTAATGTTTAAGCTTGAAGACAGAGTGTTCCTATTTGAAAATGATTTCTTACAAGTGGACTTGAAAGAATTAAAGGGAAAAGTCAACCTTACTGTGACATCTCCGCCTTACAATGTAGGAATCAATTATGGCTCACACAACGATTCCATGGACTATAATGAGTATCTTTTATTTACGAGAAACTGGCTTGGAAAGGTCTATGACTTATTAGCACCCGATGGCAGGCTTTGCTTAAACATCCCTTTGGACAAAAATAGAAACGGTATAAAAAGCGTCTACGCAGATGTGGTAAATATCGCCAAAGATGTCGGGTTTAACTACCAAGGTACAATTGTGTGGAATGAACAAAACATATCTAGGAGGACCGCTTGGGGTTCATGGCTATCTGCTTCAGCACCTTACGTCATTGCACCGGTTGAGATGATAGTTGTCCTATATAAACATGCATGGAAACGTATTAACCCAGGCGTCTCAACAATTTCAAAAGAAGAATTCATCGAATGGACTAACGGAGTTTGGACTTTTAATGGTGAAAAGAAATCAAGAGTCAACCACCCAGCGGCTTTTCCAGTTGAGCTTCCAAGAAGATGCATACGTTTATTCAGCTACTCAGGAGATCTGGTTCTTGATCCATTTTCTGGTAGTGGTTCAACTTTGGTAGCCGCTTTTCAAGAGCAAAGAATTGGAATAGGCGTGGAGATAGAACACCCATACGTAATGAATACTGCGGCGAGGATTCAAAAACTTATTAGCGGGCAGTTAAAACTTGACTTTTTAAGGAACAAGCTTTGATTTTTTTTACTATACTCGCTATCACCACGCCAGGTTAACAGCATCCAAAAAAAATAGGCGGCATTGAGCCGCCCATTATTCTATTACTATATATTTATAATGATACTTTTTCAATAATGCTTCATTGTCTACATCATGTTCCTTGGGGAGAGCATAAATTACCTGCTTATTTGCAAAATCCGATGGTGTTGGCACATCATCATATAAATCGGTGAGAATAATGAAAACATCTGGCTCGGCGTGATTTTTTAATATTTCTTTCAGTGCTTCTCCCACATCAGTTCCACCACGGTCTTCTATGTCAAGTTTACCGCTTCTGAGTTTTCTTATATCAATTTCAGAGCCTACTCCAACAGTATATGTGAACGCCTTATATTTATACTTATATTTTCTCAATAAACCATATACCTCAGAGGCAAAATTCTGAAGCGTTACATCGCTCACTGAACCACTTGTATCGATGAGAATATAAACATTGCCACCACGATAAGTAGACTTTTTGGCTGGCGGCATGTCGGTTCTTCTGTCTAACCGTTTCATAGAATAATGTTTCTCGACTATCGAACCGTCCTTAAACATTTTTCTTAGTGCTTGTCGCCAGTTGTTGCTTATCTTTTTACTCGTATCGATTGCAAGTGAGCCTATCATCTTGAACCTTTCTAGTCCGCGTGTTCGCTCAGCAACTTCCTTGAATATATCTTCAATTTGTTCAACAACGTCTTCTGGCAATTCGGATGCTGGCACTGGTCTTATATCGCCCTGCGTATTGAATGCTGGGTCCTGAATCAATTTACCATCTGTTTCTTTCCCTGAGCTTGGTTTTTCTTCGTTACCAGCATCATCCTTAGATTGATTGCCACCATTCTGTGATTCACTGTCTTGCTTTTCATTTTGGCCAGCACCTTTTGATTGCGACTGATCGGGCTGATTGTTGCCAGACACTTTAATCTCGATATAACTGCTGGTCAGGTCTTTGGTTTGTTCTGGATATTTCTTGATCAAATAGTCATAATATTGTTCCCAAGTGAAACTGCGATCTATAGCGTACTCTGACGCCATTATGAACAGTGCAGAGCCCTTCTTGCCTTCCAGTACTTCCTCCGGCGTTAGACTGGGAAATTTCAATTTAGGAATTTCTGGGATCATCACATTTATAAGCGCGTCCATAACGAGATTATTAAGTTCTGCATTGTGACGCGTGTTATCGGCTATTAAATGCTTCAGCATAACATGGAGTAACTCATGTTTGATCACAGCCCGATAATACCCGGTGAGTCGTATCTCGTCCAATTCACCGACTTCTGCTTTGGCAATATAATAGATATAATATGGGCTGAAGCATATATTGATTTCACGTGTTCGCCGAGAATATTCCGCAAATGCGGTAAACGGTGCAAGACTGGTTTTAAAACCAATCTTGGATAGTATATGATTAAAGATTATTTCTTCAGCTAGTCGATCGCCGTGCGGATAAGTAGACACGCCTATATTGAGCGCGTTGTTAAATGCTACAGTGCATTTTTGCTTTTCACTATCATGTAGTTCCTGCATATACGAAGTTAATTCGCGATAGTTAGGTACATTGGGATCAATTCTTTCTTCTATTATTTCTCGCATATTCTCACCCCGCTTATTTTATTAATTTGGTTATATCAATTTGCCCAGTTACATCATCCTTAATTATGTAAAGTATGAGATCGGAAAATTCCTTACTCTTTTTTCTGCAATCAAGGATTATTGCATTGAAATCCTTGCTGTCTTGGCTTTCACGGATGATTGGGCCAAGTTGTTCTTTATCGAACATTCTAAGAGATTTTGCTATGCTGTCTAGTTGAGCGCTTGTTATTTCCTTGTTTGCTTTGAGATAAGATATCAGCTGATTGACCACGTTAACCCGTTCACCAGCGTTTGCTTTCTTAATCTTCTTTGTATTGACTTCTAGCAAATCATCTACAGAAAGCGGATTAGTTGCTATCTCACTTATCAACTGCAACATCTGTTTTGAATATTTATGCCCTATGACTCCAGACATGATCTCTTCCATATAGTTTGGAAATTCCTTTGAGAGTGCATGATATATTCGCATGGCTCTAATATGAGCTCTTGGCGTTGGTGTGATCTCCGGCAATTTGAAATCGTTGTCCATCTGGAACACGGAATAATCAATGTCGTAGAACTTAGACAACGCTTGAATATATGCATCGTCATAGTCCTCAAGTTTGGCCGCATATTGTTTGAAATCCCTCATATTATTTGTTACTTTCAACCAGACAAATCTATCTATAAATGCCTGGTCGATTATTTGATTCAGCTCATACTTATCCGTGTCCGGATTCATTGCCGCAACCAGCCATACTCCGTCTGGCAATACGTGATCATTTAATCTCCTATCAAGTAAGAGTTGCATAACCGCAGCTCGAGTTATGTCACTTGCCCTATTTATTTCGTCAAGGAACAGAATCTCGTTACCAGACTTTGGGAACCAGTCTGGTTTCAACCATACGGTGCGGTCTTTGTCTCTCGCTGGCATACCGATTAAATCACCTGGTTCCATCTGACTAAGAACCAGTATTCTAACATCTCGACCAGTTTCTTTACCGATTTGTTTTACTATCTCAGTTTTTCCAACGCCAGCATGTCCGACCAAAATTGGAACCTCTCTTAATTCCATTATCCTTGGTAATACTTCTCTTACCTCACTAATATGCATATTTCTCCCTCCTTTTTTGTATTAGGCAATCCGCCTTATTTAGTTTACCCGCAGTTATGCGTTCCCAATTATAGTTATGCCAATTTCACCACGATGATATTATCATATCAATATGAGTTAGCTTTGCTCTCGCTTACGCGTTTTTCTTGAAAACATCAGAACTTGCTAACAGCTCAGCGGCAAGCGATAGGTCTTCTAAACCTAGCATGGTTAATTCCTTACATTTGTTGGAGTCAGAGACAGGATCCTGCCAAAGTTTGTAGACAAACATTGTTCCTTCTGAAGTTGGTTTAAAGATGTACATCTTGCCATCTACATAAGCCGGAAGTCCCAATACAATTGAATATATTTTTTCAGGTTTACGAGCTTTAAAAGTCCAATAATTATCTATAGAGTATACTGCTCGCTCGCCTTCTACTGTTCGAAATTTATCTGGTGCATCAAAGCTGATCACAAGTGTAGTGTCACCATACTTTCCAGGACTAACAACTGGTGTCTCGTCTCTGAATGCCGTTTGCCTAATCCAGACACCTCCAAAATATTCAAGCTTCAGATTGCTCTGCCCTGCCACGGAACATAGTGCGTCACAAATTTCTGCGCCCATCGCATAAAAGTCTTCGTTCCTCGTGGAACTCGACGAGACTCTCACTGTCATTTGTATTTGTCTTTCACCATTTACATACAGTGCAAAATATGTTTCATAGCCTAGAGGCATTCTCAACAGTACTCCGTTCAGTTGCTCGTACTGACTAATATTTCCAACTTCTTGTGCATATAGGAGGGCATCTTTTTGAAAGAACGAACGCATCGATCTGTATTTTCCTCCAAAGTGTCCAGTGCTATCGGTATTAAATTGGTACCTATTGTCGAAGTCTTTGTATCCATCTATTTTGCCACAAGTTTGATACCACTTATCTTTAACAAGTTTGCTCTTGTATTGCTCAAAGTATATAGATTCCTTGTAGCCACATACCACACAGCCAGTGAAATCGGCTGGAACATTTTCTGCGTGGCTCATCATATAATTTCCCCCTTTCTATCGCTTTATTGATGCTTATCAAAACATCATCTCCTCTTTGCAGCCTTGGTACATATATCATCGATTAGCTCCGGAGAAAGCTCAGAAACTTTGAGTATATCTAAGCTTAACGGCATAACAACGCCGAATTCGTAGTCGCCATTAAAAGGCATGAACCGGCTGCCATAGTCCAGGACAAAGTATCGGTTCCCGTCATATACCCAGCCAATCGTATATCTATAGAGATTAAATTCAAGTTCACCGACTGAGTCCTCTTGTGGTTTTTTTGTGCTTATATATGGTTTTACCGGCCTGGCAACTATGATGGCAACTATGAAATCAACTGACTGGTTCCATTGTGCGATGAAAATCTTGAATTGCAAAGCAAATGCATATGTATCATCATTGTCATACAGCTGATAAGCAAATTCGTTAGAATTGATGAATACATAATTCTTATTAGTTGCGATATACTTCAATTTAGGCTCAAGTAGCAATCTAGGTGCCAAGTGAGTTGTAAGATCGGCAAGCAGAAACGCACCCAACGACAGTTTAGTGTACGGCACGATGATTTTGCCACCAAACTTGGTTTGATCGCCTATGATAAGTTCAAGTCGTGTGTCCATGTAGTTTGACTTATCACTTTCAAAATGAGACTCGCTTAGCATCACTTTGTACAGCTGATCGGCTATAATAGCCCTGTCTGCCGACAAGTCCGGATCAAACCTGTAGTTCAGGCCATCCTCGGTGATTAGCGTTGTGTTGGCAAGAGTCGGTATAGTTATAGGTCTTTGATTAATTGTCACTCTAACATACGAATGTGATGGCTTGCCTATCTGGTTGGTCAGATAGAGTTCGCCAAAGTTATACTTCTCACCCATCGTTCTCACCTCGATCCCATATTGTTTGCCTTGTATAAAGTTTTAGGACAAGCCCCCATCTCTATAGGTGGGGGCTATAGAAAGCTCTATAAATTATTCGTCGTCGTATGAAGCATCCTCGTCATCATCCTCGTCATCATCCTCGTCATCATCCTCGTCATCATCGTATTCATCATAGTCATCTTCTTCCTCATCATCATCTTCCTTGCTGTAATACTTATTCCATTCGTATAATGTGGTCTCGTAGATATCGTATGTGTGATAAAGCTCATCATACGTCCAGTCAATCACAGTCTCACCGTCATCATAAGTGAAAAGTATGTACTTCTTTAGGATCTTCATCTTGCCAATCATTATATCCACGCCATCATCTACCGGACATAATGCCATTTGTTGACCATCATCCAAAGTTATCACGGTGAGCAGCATCTTATTCTTATCGTGCTTTTCCAAATCGGTCACCTTTGCCCTTTTATAGTAATACGACACATCTTTGATTTCTCCTATTCCCAGCGCTATCTGGAATGCCATGGAATAAGAGGCAAGAGTGAGCTGATCATCTGCATAAAACTTGAACTTATAAGGCTTAGCTGATTTAATCTCGACGTCAAGTATTTCGTCACGCACTTTCATATGGTCAAACAGATCATACGCGGCCTCATAAGTCTCACAGTAGAGCAAGTCGTAGCCCGCTGACAGCAGGTTCTCAACGTTTTCGCGCAGGTTATCAATTGCTTCCTCTTCCTCATCCGACACGTCAACTGTCTCTGGAATCTTCTCCAAGAAGCTGGCCGTAATGGGTTTCAACTCTATGCTGCCGTGCTTACTGGAAATTATAACTGACTTACCATCGATATTTCCTTTCATCCATTCGAACATATTATTCACCCTCCTCTTGTGATTTTGTGTTTTACCTTCCATGATTGAACAACTTATATAGCCGTAGGTAACTCACTGATTAATTTTGCACGCATCTTCACCTCCTATTTAATATCGTTAAGTATAGAATCAATTTGCTCGGCAGATAATAGTTTATATAGTTCACTTGGTTCAACTAGACTAATATCAAATTCCTCTGGACCGCCATACTTGCAATTTTGGTCAAACAGTAGTAGCTTATTATCACAACAAACTACAAAGCCTTTACTGCCATCACAAACTTGACCATATACATAATTTCCCTCATCGTTTCGCACATATCCATACAGGCTTGGCCCATGCAAATCATCCATTTTTACAATTCTCATAACAACATAGCTTCGTGTATCGATCGCGTAGGACTCAAATTGAATGGTAAATGAATAGGTCCAGGCACCTTGTGGAATTATACCTTTGAACGAATTACCATTAACGAAGTAATAGTTATCACCCAATTTTAAATATTTCAGTTTCGGTTGTTTATCAGCTATTGCGGCAAAATGGACAATAAAATCCGCTATCAATCCTGCCAACATTACTGTTTGTTCCTTATCAACATTGAGTGATAACACAAATTGTATATTGCCATTTTGAAATAGAGTGAGACAAACATCAAGAGGTTTATTTCCAGGGTTCCAAGGGTTAGGAACAGAATTTTTGAAAAAATCAACAACCAATTCCATTATATGAAACCATTCACGCCTAATATCGGGCATAATTCGGTACCAGTGCTGCCCATCAAATCTAGTTATTACAACATCCTTATATGGTTCAATAACGGAATAATTATCATCATACCTCAGCAGAATACCCGTGAATTTCGATGTATCAAAATCCTTTGTCACTCTTGTCATTTTTTTACACCTCCCCATTTTCACTCATTATTGGCATACCCGCTTCCTTTATGTCAGTAGCATTTAGGAGAAATTTTTGTACTATTCTCCCGCGAGTGCGTTTATCTCTGGTTAGAAGGAATCCCATCGTTTGGCTAGCAACTACAGCGTTTTCTAGGTCTGAATAAAACGTTCCAAAACTGTCAATTTGTTTTATCGCCTTTTGGTCGGGAGGCATACTTATTTCTCCATCATAGTATATTATCTCAACGGGCTCGATTACATAACTTCCGTTCTCCATATCAAACTCGAGATTAAATATATATCTTTCGCATTCACCGTACGATTCGTGGAGCGTGGCCATTCCCTGGAACCGACGATTTTTGCCTGTATAATATGGCCCGGCTAGTAATTTGTAGTATAGTTGGTATCTTTTTATTGGTCTTGGCAATCGTTCTATCAATATTGCAGAGACTATGTGATTAATTGTGAAGCTGTCAATCTTTCCAACGTCACCTATAAGATCCGTTGGAAATTCGGGATATATTTCAATGTTCTCAGTGCCATTGATCGATATCAAAGCTGGATACTTATTAGGAGGTTCAATTTGTTGCAGTACAGCTTTCTTCAAAAATTCAGCTGCACTTTCAAACTCCTTCCCATCAACCACTATCATATTCATCCCTCCTTTTGGATTAATAACTATCCACCCTGCGATTCCATCCATTTGCGAATGTTTTTAGTTCACTGTTCTGCTTTGTCAGAGTTTGTATGATTTTTTTTAGTTCGTCTTGCAGTTTTGAGATAAAATCGTCTGCATCTTTCCCAGTATAATCAGCAAGCTTGTCTATCGCTTCGACATATGAATTGCTCTTCGTGAGCTTTGCAACTAAGCTCTTTACTCTGGTTGGGCCAAAGAGTACCATTGAATCCATTAGCGCAAATGCGAGTCTTACGTTATTTACTTTATATATCTCAGCACCAATCCAGAATTGGTTATAATAGAAATCTATAGCTTCTTCTCTGGTTGCGGGAACCCAGCCGTTATTTTTGACACTGCTAACTCCCCACTTTGTTTCGCCACCAGGATCAGTTGGCATGTTGGAATAAGGTCCTTCAATCTCAATTACTTTGTTTATAAGATACATGCCAACCTCATGTTTGAGCTCAATTTCCAGCTCTTCCCTAGAGTATTTATTGGCATCAACTTCTATTATCATATTTTCAATTTCCGTTTGATATTTATTTATCACGTCAGATAATTGCACGTTTTCTTCTCTAAGCTCCGCCAAATCATTGGCTAGCCTGTCTATCATCCGGCTTTGTTGCTCTACGAGCACCACAAACATAATGCACAATATCGTCATAACCAGCATCAGTGGTTTTGCACTAGACGATGTTAATTTGATATCTTGCGCGGTTTTCAATGATATCACTCCCTTCAATCCGTATATATAACTTATTATAACTATTATAACTCCATTCACACTTATTTTACACACATTTGAGGCAAAATAAAAGGCCGCCCTTGTGGACGGCCTAATCGCCCTCTTTTGCTTTTCACTTGTCCTTCGGTGGGCGACCCCCTAGGACACGTGTCCTGATCCTTGATCGCATATAATCACCTCCTTTCTTTTTATAATTTGGCGATTATATGCAGTTCATATGTGGCGATGAATAATTAAGCCTCCACATATATATATGACAAAAAATCGGTGGCATTTTAGAAAGGATGTTTCGCGCGCAATATTCAATACTGCACGATTTCAAAGAGCTGGTATAATCAGAATGAAAACGACAGGAGGTCGGATGAGATGTTGAAAATGGTCAATGTCGATTTATTCAAGAGACTACAAAACATATCTGGCGTTGTGCCTAAAATGCACAGCCATTCAGTTAAGCAGTTATCAATGGCATATATCAGAACTACATATAAGTTCTTATTCAATACTACGGATATAGAAAATATTTATGTAAGCCCAGAATTGCATGACATCTGTGCTAGCATATCACAAATTACAAAGGTGCCTGTACCTAAGATACATAGGATTCCTGTGGCAAATAATGCAATATTGACCCAGGAGGATATAGATAAAGTTGAGGTGAAAAAACGTGGCAGACCTAGAAAGAGAAAAAGTAATTCTTGACTCAGAGGAGATGCTTGACCTTATAGAGTTAGCACGCGCAACAGGGCTAAACGCAAATGATTATTTTGAATCCGATTACCAGACAGTGAGCATGATACCAAATGGTGTACTGCTCAAGCTTATAGCCAAAAGGCTAGACATCGACTTGAAAAAGATATCAAGAATATACTTTGCCCCATGTGACCAGAGGAAGATAGATTTAATTATGCGTGGTATGCCAATGCCTATGAATATACAAATGATATGTGATGACTTGCAATCTTTCATGCTTAAGGAAAATGAATTTTTGGTCTTGCATAGGCCAACGAAAAGGAGTGAAACACAATGCAACAATACGAGTACTTCACAAAGCCCTCAGGAATAGATCCAAAGAAGCTTGCTTGGATGTTAAATAACGAGTTGTCAATTTATAGATATGACTTCCCATACAATGATGTGGAAACAGGCAATGTTTTCTATCATAAATTGACTGGTGAAGACTTGGACAATACTGTAAAAGAAAAGCTTAATGCATATAGAGCATTGCTGACAAGCACAATGCCATTCGAGCATTGGCATGTGTTTGAAAAGGTAGCAAGCACGTTGCTTGATGGCATCGCAAATGTGGAATACTTAGAACCGCCTAGCGATATTGAAATATTGTGCACCGTATATATAGCTAATAGAGATACTGAAAAGAAATTCAATGATGAGGTTAAAACATATATTAGAACCGCATGGCAGAAGCAATATGGATATCTTGTTCTACATCCAATAATGCTTAATAGCATTGGCGAAACTAAGATGACAAAAGAAAAGCAAGCTGTGCTAGACAAATTTGAGGAGATACTATTTAGCGATGAGGTGCCCGAAGAAAGCGATGACATGATTGAAATGCAAGCACTGCGGCTGTTAAACTTAGAGATACTACTTAGAACATTCATTAACAGATCGGAATTGTCACTCGAGGTCATAAACCTTAAGAACAAATCAAAAGTGCTAGAAGTCGAAACACCAACACCAATCGAGGAGTTGAATGATAATGCTTGAACGATATACTTGGAAATATGAGAAGTTCTTTGATCCGCTCTCATTTTACATGCCAAAATCATTAAAGGAGATAATCAAATACTCGAGGTATTTTTACGAAACGAACCACATCGTGGCAAGTGCAATATACAAACTCGCAGAGTACCCTATTACTGACTTTATATATGATACTACAGATCAACAGTTGATAAATGAATACAAAGAAATACTGGAAGAGAAGATCGATATTAAGAAACTACTGATAGAGATAGGGCTTGATTATTTTGTATACGGGAATGTGTTTCTTACCGTATTTGTGCCATTCAATAGGATATTCACATGTCCAAAATGTGGGCAAATACTGAACCCAGAAAAGGATGATAACGGCAACGTCAATTGGCAGATATCTAATGGAAAAATATACATGAGTTGTTCCAAACACGGGCGAGTGCCAACTAATATCGATGATGTGCCAATCAAATCTGACGACTTCACTATAATGCGTTGGGACCCGATGAATGTAACAATCGATTATAGTGAATTAACAGGCAAGGCGCACTACTACTTTGATATTCCGAAAGACGATATAAGCAAAGCAACGTCGGACCCAGAATTCATAAAAGAAGTGCGTAGACCATTCTTAGATGCAATATTGCAAAATAAAGCGTCTGTCAGATTTGAAAATGATAAGTTAATTGTTTTTCAGAGGCCATCGATAAACAGTGAATTCAAAGGCTGGGGTTTGCCTCCTCTCCTGCATGTTTTGCAATTGCTATTCTACATACAGATGCTTAGGAAATCTCAATTTGCCATAGCAGAAGACAGAATGGTGAATTTCAGATACCTTTATCCGCCAATAGAATATGTGCTGCAAGGTGGACCATTCAGTACGAATTTGGGCATGTGGCGAAATCAAGTTGAGGATGCTTTAAGGATTTGGCGTGATGATCCAAATAACATGCCTGTGTTTCCAGTACCAGTAGCATATGGCACAATAGGCGGTGAAGGCAAACAGCTATTGCTTATCCCAGAAATTCAGACGTTAATAGAAGAACTCATTGTAGGATTACAAGTGCCAAGAGAGTTTGTGTTTGGCGGGTTAACTTGGACTGGGACGTCAGTATCACTAAGGATGCTTGAAAACCATTATCTCAATTACAGGCAATATCTATCAAACGTGATAGACAAAATAATAAGCACGATAGCCAAGGTAAAAGATATACCTGAAATCAAGATACACATGCGCCCATTCAGAATGGCAGACGATCTCCAACGTGCGCAGATTAAGATGAATCTCGCAAGTGGAGGGAAGATAAGCGATGAGACGCTATTGCAAGAATTCGATTTGGATTACAACACAGAATTACAAAAGATTATGAATGAGACACAAATACAGATGGCACTTCAAAGCCAACTTCAACAGATGACTCAACAACCGGCTCAGCAACAGCAAGAAACAAGTAACGAGCAGGAAGTTGAAGAAGATTTGCCCGAACAGAGACCGCCACGGCGTGAGAATCCGCCGATATAAGAAGGTAGGTGATTGAATGGAGACGAAAGAGCCTGAAGTAACGGTAAGCGTTGAAATAGACAAAGTGAAGAAAGAAGAACGGATGGAACGCCACGTAAAGATATTCTGCTTAAATGATAGCAATGAACGGGAACAATTTGAATCAATAATCAACGATCCAAAGAATGTAATAGAACGCACTGAAGGCCATTTTACTCCAGATGGTAAGTACTTTATGGCTGTATTCTTTGGTGTTAAGAAAGAGGAAAACTAATCTCAAATATCTTCATTTGGCCGAATGGCTGAAGGGGTGATTGAATGTCTGAGTTGTTATCTGTGCTTATTGTATTGGCCGCTGAGGCAGCTGTGGTATTCTTTACACCGAACGCTGCAGTTAAGTTTATTGTCAAGATGCTTAGCTATGCGGTGAGGAACGATAAAATGCGGGATAAAGTAGAAAACAGTTTGGGAATTATGATAGCCGAATTGGGATTAGGACTAATCTCTAATACGCCTGATCCTACTGTGATAGATGATATATTGAAAATAGGAGATGAATTAGAAGCCATAAAAGAAAAGTTAAAGGAGGCTGAATAATCCATGGATTTAGGGCAAATACGAAACATATTAATTTGGGCTGCAATAATTGTTGGAATTGTTGCTGCAACATTCTTTTACCCGCACACCAATCAATCAATACAAGTGCTGAATGAGTTTCTCTCTGAGGAAGACAACACAGTGATGATAGTAGTGCTTGCTGGCGGTACACAAGAAGAGCAGATGGCCTATATCATGACAACATACCCAGAGTATACTGTCGTGGAGCGGTACGAATCATCCGATGGGAAGGTTTGGTACAGATTGAAAAGGAGTGATAAATAATGGATAGATTCACATTAAAGCCAGGCGATGCACTGCTATTTACGAAAGAAAGCACAGCGGGCGTATACACATACTTTGCAGAGAAGAATAAACCACTCGCAGATTTACTGGCAAAACTTGTCAATCATAACTATATTCATGCGGAATTGTATCTGGGAAATGGATGGGTAATTGCAGGATGGTTTAACGGTGTTAAGCTGTATAAGCCAAGTTTGCAGTTGTTATCCACTGTACATATTTACAGACCGCCAATAGAAGTTGACAAGGACAAGCTTAAGGAGTCAGTAAAGAAGTATTTCAATTACGAATATGACTGGGTTTCACTCATACTTAACGGCTTACCGGAAATCATTAGCTTTGGTAACGAGCAAATTGAAAAGATTGTCGAAGATTGGGTAAACTACTCCGATGATCAAAAACTCATATGTTCTGAACTAATTGCTAGGATTTACGAAGACCTTGGATACAAAATAGAACCTCGTGCGGAGTTTGTAACGCCTGACGATATAGCCGAAAGATTTCAAAGGATATTATAGAAAGAGGCCCCCATAATCGGGGGCTTTTTTTCTTTCACTGAGCTAGATATTCAGCGGTCAATCTTGCCCAGCCTTCCATCTGATCTACATACTCCATCGGGTTCTTGGTTCTTATCTCCACAAAATTTTCTTTCTCATTGATACCTCTATACTCAATAACATCCTGAATAAATAGCAATCCCAAGTGCACTCTGCTAACTTCGCTGCTATTATCGTTAATTATACCGACGAAACTTATATTGCCCGGTATAATATCCACTTCCTCATTAATTTCCCTAGTGAGGCCATGTCTCAGAGCGCATACTGGTTTATCGCAATCATCCATGTTAATATGTCCGCCGACACCCAAAGTAATTAGGTTATGCAGTCTTGCTTCAGTTTGATTTTCAGTACGCTTGAATATTATGTACTCATCCTTTTGACGGAGCACAACATAAGGAATGATTTGTCTATAATTTTCGTCTTGTTCTGCAATGCTTCTTGGAATGAATGTACCATAAGTTCGAACTATAAATTCGACATCCTCCCAATTGACAGGGATAACTCCGCTCTCCTTTGTATACTGCTCTACTCTTCTTGATGGGACAACAAGTACAATCTCACTCATCCTTCTTTACCTCCTCTATGTAGTTGGTAACAAGTATTTCACTAATCTCTCCTCTTCCATCAGCTTTGGAATTAATTGCTCGCCTAGCTCTTATTCTATGGATATGGAATTTCCCATACAGATTGTCAAAAAAATCATCGTTTGGTGTCACGTTTTTTGGATCGGAATTACTAAGCATAAGAAACGCTCCTCTGTCATTCATTTGCTCAAAGAACCGTGCAAGTTTAATTTGCTCTTCATCTGTAAAATCGTGCTTACTATACGATGTAAAACTTGATGTGGCACTAAGTGGCCTATACGGCGGATCAAAATAAACAAACGTATCCTTGTCAATATAATTTGCACTCTCACTATAATCGCCAGCAAATATATGTACCTTTTGGAGAAGCTTACTAACAGTGCGTAAGTTTTTTGCATCACATATGGTTGGATTCTTGTAATTCCCAAATGGCACATTAAAAAGTCCTGCATGATTGACACGATAAAGTCCATTATAACACGTACGATTTAAGAAAATAAATTGCGTGGCTCGTTCAACATTACTTTCGCTGGTGCAATGGCGTTGGTTATACATATCTCTAACCCCGTAATAAAATTCCTTACGCCTTTCTTCATCCATCTTCAGAAAATCATCTTCTAATTTTGAAAGTTTATCAACCAAATTTTCAACTTCGTCTCTAACTACGATATATGCATTTATGAGGTCTGTATTAATGTCAAATACGTAGGCATCTTCTATATTGTAATTTTGCAAGATATGCAATAACACAGCGCCACTGCCAACGAAAGGCTCTATGTATTTTCTTATGCGTCCTTCTCTAAGTTGAACTGGATAAAATCGTTCAAAGATGCTGAGCAGTTGTCGTTTACCGCCAGCCCATTTTACGAATGGTTTTACAGTCTGAGTTAACTGCACTTACTCCAACCACACTTCTTGCAAGAAGTACATCCTTCCTGTTTGAGAATGCTATTTTTCGATAGGCATGATGGGCAATAAGTATTCCCTTCATCATCCACATACACGCCAGAATTCCAAGAAAGATTATTTGCTTTAACAAACGTTTCTATTTCCTCACGAGTCTTCGGTATACCATCAAATTCATCATCAGACTCGCTCAGCTCTTCAGGTGAATCCTGAAATGCCTTTGGGCTAGTCCATAGTTTATCAAAATCATCGAGTGCCTGCTTAATTTGTTTGGCAACTGCTGGTGCGTAACGTCCTTTGACTTTATTGAGTTGTTTAATTATTTCCTCAAGCGATATGCCAGTCCTTAATGCAATTGATGTAAGCCTGCCAATAACTTCGGCTTCTTCCTTACCATTGCTTATGAATACTTCTATTGCCTCACCGTTATCATCAAAGCTGACAGTTATATACGTTGTTCCATCGTCGCCCTCAAACTTTCTCGTAACGCTCCTAAGCGTATCCTTTCTTGGTTTAGCTCTAAGCTTGTGCTGATCGTCAACTATAAAGAACTGTACCTTTGGTGCATCCTTTGTCTTCAACGTCTTTGTGGACGTTAGAACCTGAGTTTGCAATGAACCGTCTCTGTAAATTGTCAGTCCTCTAATGTTGAGTTTCATTGCCTCCAAGTATATGTTCAGTACATCTTCTTCAGTTGCAGAGTTTGGCATGTTTATCGTCTTTGATATATTGTTATCGACATATCTCTGGAATGCATCTTGCATTAACAAATGGTCCATAGGTGCAATTTCCATTGCCGTTACGAATACTTTCTTGATATTATCTGGCACTTCTTCAAAGCCTCTAACGCTACCAGTCTCAACCAATTTATCTTTTATCTTCTCAAGTATCTTAGGATCAAGCTTTGATTCAAGAATCTTATTTACGTAGAACAATGCTTCTTTTGTTCCATCGTGTTTGTTCATATATCTAACATAGGCAATCAAGAAATTTGGTTCAAGTCCACTACTTGTATCTGCGATATTTGAAATGGAACCTGTTGGTGCAATTGTTAGAACTGCCACATTTCTCTTACCGTTCTTAGATTCATTCATAACCCGCTTTAATTCTTCATCAAACCTGCTCATGCCCATTGCAAATGGTGCAAAGCCTTCCTCCCTCGCATATCTACTCTTTTCAAAGAG
>ERZ795050.2745-NODE-2745-length-18741-cov-8.679172_pt1 | contig 18741 bp, 10 predicted proteins | sample MGYA00375134_ERZ795050 | MGnify/ENA primary metagenome ERZ795050 (study PRJEB30179, sample SAMN05720221) | activated sludge metagenome | isolation source: Anaerobic digester | place: Japan | collected 2015-05-26 ... | reverse complement strand
CAGGACTTCCTGGATGTGGAAGTCTCTTCCGACGGCGGCGAAACGTGGATCCCCGCTCAACATCTGCCGGCCACTGGCGGCTGGCGCGTAAGAGAGATCAGGGTGCGCGATTTCGTCGTACCCAGCACGCAGTTCAGGATGCGCTTCTCGATCGCGGATCAGCCGAACAACTCGATGACCGAGGCCTGCCTGGACGCATTGTTGATCCAAAACCGCAGCTGCGCAGCGGCCGGCGACTTGAACTGCGACGGCGCCATCAACGCCTTCGATATAGATCCGTTCGTGCTGGCGCTGACGGATGTTGCCGTTTATGCGACGCTGTTTCCCGCTTGCGATTACCTGCTGGCCGACATTAACGGCGACGGGGCGGTAAACGCGTTCGATATAGATCCGTTCGTGGAGTTGCTGACCGCCGGCTAATGACGGCAACTCACCGGGGCCACGCGTCGCATACTCGCGGCGGCGTCCCGGCCTGCTCAACTTGGCAGTTAGGCGAAGTGAGGTAGCGCTGGCACAAAGCCATGGCGTCCTCTAGCTGGTGCAGCTCGATGGGCTTCGTCAGGTGCGCCACAAAGCCCGCCTCGCGCGTGCGCCGCAAATCCTCGTCCTGACCGTAGCCGGTTATGGCGATGGCCGGAATGGGGTTGCCGCGGGCGCGCAGCTCGCGCAGCAGGTCCAGGCCGCTGCCGTCCGGCAGCCCGAGGTCGCTGATCAACAGGTTGAACTCGCGGCGCTGCGCAGCTTCCGAAATCGCGCTGGCAATGTCGCCGGCCAGGGCCACTTCGTGCCCCGCGCGCGTCAGCAGCCGGCACAGAATGCGCGCCGTGTCCGAGTGGTCTTCGACCAGCAATACACGCAGCCGCCCGCTCTGGCATTGATCGGCAGCCCGCCCCACAGGCCCCGCGGCTTCGCCCGGCTCGGTTGCCTCCTGGGCCGTATGGATCGGCAAGCGCACCGTGAAAGTCGCTCCCTGATCCTGCCCGGGGCTGTGGGCCGTAATGGTTCCACCGTGCAGTTGGACGAGTGCTTTGCTGATCGCCAGCCCTAATCCCAGCCCGCCGAATTTGCCGGTCGTGCCCGGTTCGCCCTGTTCGAAAGGCTCGAAAATACGGCTCAACGAATGCGGCTCGATGCCGATACCCGTGTCGCAGACTTCGACGGCTACCTGCTTGCCCTCGCCCCACGCGCGCAGCCCAATCCGGCCGCCGGGCGGCGTAAACTTGATCGCATTCTTGAGCAGATTCCAGAACACTTGCTGCAGCCGGGCAGGATCGGCCTCGACCACCTGAGAGGCATTCTCAAAATCCAAGTCCAGTTGCACGTGCGCGGCCGTCAGGTCGGGCCCGCAAACCTCGACCGCGCGCCGCAGAATGCCGCGGAGTTCGACCGGCCGCTTCTTAAGCTGCAACTTGCCGCGCGTAATGCGCGATACATCGAGGAGGTCGTCGATCAGGCGGGCCTGGAGCTTGACGTTGCGGGCAATGATGTCCAGAGATTCCCGCGTTTCCGCGTCGAACTCGCCGCTCCGCTCGAGCATGGACGCCGCGGCCAGCACCGGTGTCAGCGGCGTGCGCAGCTCGTGCGACAGGACCGCCAGGAAGTGGTCCTTGGCCTTGTTGGCGTGTTCCGCCGCGGCCTTGGCGCGCTCGGCGCTGAGCTTGGCCGCAGCCAACTCCTGCTCGACCCGTTTCTTCTCAGTGATATCGCGATTGCTGCCGCGGATGCCCAGATATTTGCCGTCCACGTCGTACACCGGCTGACAGGCGTGACCGACCCAGCGCACCGCTCCGTCGCGGCGAACAATCCGGAATTCGACTTCATCTGTGGCGCAGCCTTCGAGCGCCTCGCCGCGGTGATCGCGATAGGCGGGTCGATCGTCCGGATGAATGATCCGGCGCAACAAGTCCGGGTCGGCCACGAACGCCTCAGGCTCGTAACCCGTAATGTCCAGGCACGATGGCGAGTTGTATAGGAATCGTCCGTCCGGCGCGAGCCAGAACTCCCAGTGGTAGGTGTGGTCGGCGACCGTGCGGTATTTCCGTTCAGAGTCGCGCAAGGCCTCTTCCGCGGCTTTACGCTGGCTGATGTCCTCGACCGTGCCGATGGAGCGCAGGTGCCGTCCCTGCTCGTCGCGGATGGATGAAACCGTCACATGTACCCAAACACGCGAGCCGTCGCGTCGCAGGTAACGCTTGTCATAATCAAGGCGCTCGCGGTTCCCGGCGTGCAGCTCCGCGTTCAGTTGGTCGCTGAGCGAACGATCCTCCGGCGCGGTCAACTCGTGCACAGTCAGGCCGATCAACTCCTCGCGGGCGTAGCCCAGCAGTTCGCACACGCGCCGATTCGCCGTGACGACGCGATCCTGCTCATCCACCTCCAGAATGCCCAAGGCCGCGTTGTCGAAGCTCGCCTGCAGGCGCTGCTCATTCTCACGCAGACTCGCCTGGATGCGCTTCTGTTCGGAGACGTCGATGTTCACCTTCAGAATCGCCGGTGCCGCCCGCCCCTCGCCGCGGTGCAGCGCCCAGACGGCGGCCACCGTTACCGGGCGCCCGTCGCTGCGATGGTGGATTATCTCACCCTCCCAGCGGCCGTCGCGGTACAATGCAGCTTGGATTTCTGCCAGAGGCTGGGGAAGCTCGGCCCGGAGCAATTCGTAACTGACGCGCCCAACCGCCTGCTCCGATGTAAACCCGTAAAGTTCAGCGCACCCCGCGCTCCAGCGAGTGATGCGACTTTGCTCGTCACAAATGAACATTTGGCCGAGATCGGTGAGCTCAACCAGCTCCTCCAGTTCCCGCGCCTGCCGCCGCTCACGTTCCTGAATCGACCATTTCACCCCCGCGATGAGGCTTGTTCCGACGCCCCCCAGCACGAAAATGAGCACTCGACTCGCCGAGACGGGGTCCCCCAGGTCGAACCCCGGCGACTGATCGAAAAACAGATCAACGCATACAGCCGACACGACCGTGGCGACAATCCCCGGCCCTAACCCGCCAAGCCCCGCCGAAACCACGACGGCCGGATAGAACGCCAAGTACGGGGTTTTGGCCAGCACACCCGGCAGCCCCCACCGTAGCAGGAAGGCGGCCACGGTGGCGGCCAAGGCCAGGGCATAGCCCCACGAAGGGCCGAGCCATGTTGCCGCCTTTCGACCACCTCTCAAACCTGACATACGCGCGCCACGGCTCAACCTACAAACAAACAATGGCTCGAAAGGACGACGCCCACCAGCCTGCCCAAACGCCTGCTCGGAGGCAACTCCTCACCTCATGGAAAAAACTCGCATCTCGGTCCAGATGATAGGCGCGTAATCTGCGTCACGCATTAATTCCGCAGACCCGCCAGACCTACCCGGCCGCAACGGCCGTTTCGGTGACCGCGCGTTGGAGTTGATCGAAATCGATCGGCTTGGTCAGGTGGGTGCGGAAACCGGCCTCACGCGTACGCCGAATGTCCTCGTCCTGGCCATAGCCGGTCAGCGCGATTGCCGGCAGGTCATTGCCGCCGGCTCGTACATTTTGCAGCAGTTCGACGCCGCTGCCGTCGGGCAGACCCAGATCGCTGATCAGCAGGTCAAACTCCCCTTTGCCGGCCTCGTGCAGCGCCGCCGACACGGTGCCCACGGTGGTTACGCAATGACCGGCAGCTCTCAAAAGCTGCGAAATGATGCGCGCCGTATCGGCGTGGTCCTCTACCAGCAGAATTTGCAGGCCGCGCTTCTCTTTCGCGGAGGGACGCGCGGGTCGAGCGGCCTGGGCTCCGCCCACGGTGTCAGCCCCGACCGGCAATGTAACGCTGAACGTCGCGCCCCGGCCCCTTCCCGGGCTGCCGGCCGCGATCGTCCCGCCGTGCATTTCCACCAACGCCTTGCTGATCGCCAGGCCCAAGCCCAGTCCGCCGAACTGGCGTGCAGAGTCCCGTTCGGCCTGCTCGAAGGCAGTGAACAGGCGCGGCAGCACGTCCGGTTCAATCCCTATGCCGCTGTCGCTGACCTCGGTTATGAGCCGGCCGTCCGCACGGCGGCAGCGGATACCTATGCGACCGCCGGTGGGCGTGAATTTGATGGCGTTACTCAGCAAGTTCCAGAATACCTGCTGCAGACGCGTCGCGTCGGCGTCAATCGTGCAGATGCCGGCCTCGCCCAGGTCCATACAGAGTTCCAGCCGCCGGCTCTGGATTTCGGGCATGCACACCTCCACTGCCTGGCGGATAACGTCACCCAACTGCACGGGATGGCGATGCATTTCCAGCTTGCCACGGGCAATGCGCGTGACGTCCAGCAGGTCATCGATTAGCCGGGCCTCCAGCTTGACGTTGCGCAGGACGAGCTCGAGCTTGTCGCGCAGCTCCGCGCCGAGCCGGTCGTCCCTTACCAACATGGATACCGCACCCAGGACCGGGGTCAGCGGCGTGCGCAGCTCGTGGCTGAGCACCGCCAGAAACTGATCCTTGGCGTGGCTGGCCGCCTCGGCGATGGCCATGGCCCGCTCCGCGCCTTGCTTGGCGGCAGCCAACGCCTTCTCGGCGCGCCTTTGTTCGGTGATATCGCGGACGGCCGCGAAACGCACTACCCGGTTCTGGTACGTAACGGGTGTGACGCGGACCTCCGCGGTAACTCGGCTCCCGCTCTTCCGCAGCAGCGTGTGCTCAATCTGCGCCTGGCGGGCAGCAACGACCGTTCGCCGAACGAGCTCACGATCTTCCGGCGGAACTAGAGCCTCCACTTCCATCCCAATCAGCTCATCGCGGCTGTAGCCGAGCATGTTCAGGAACTGCTCGTTGGCGTCGACGAGCCGCCCGCCTTCCTCGATGGCAATGCCTTCAAAGGTGGCAGCCGCCAAAGCTTTGAATCGTTCTTCACTCTCGCGCAGGGTCAGCTCGGCCCGCTTGCGATCGGTAATGTCTTCGTAGGTGCCCAGCACGCCAAAGACCTTGCCGTCCGGACCTCGCAGAGGAATTTTGCTGGTCCGCAACCACAGCAACTGGCCGTCTGGCGCGGTCTGCGGCTCTTCATACCCCAGCTTGGCCTGCCCCGACTCCATGACGGCTTGGTCGTCTGCACGGTATAGACGCGCCTGGTCGCGCCAGCCCATGGCGTAGTCATCCCGGCCAATGATCTGGTCCGGCGACTCCAGCCCTGCGTCGCGCGCGAAGTGCTGGTTACAGCCAAGAAAAACACCGTTCACGTCTTTCCAGAATACGCGTACCGGAACCGTGTCCAGCACCAGGCGCAACATCTCCTGCGACTGACGCAGTGCCTGCTCGGCGCGCTTGTGCCGCGTAATATCGCTGCTCGCTCCCACCGCGCGCACAGGCTTGCCCGACTCATCTCTGATCGCCAGGTAATCGTCCTGAATCCACCTTTCCTCGCCGTCCGGCCGCACGATGCGATACTCGGCCCCCCAGTGGTCTTCGTTTGACTCAAGCCACTTCAAGAATTGCGGATAGAGGTTAGCGGCGTCCTCGGGGTGCATGAATTCCCGCACGAAGCGATCGATCGTCAGTCGTTCCCCGGGCTCGATGCCCAGTATGCGCGCCGTCAACTCGTCCAGGCATGCCACGCCCGTCGCCAGGTCAATCTCCTGCACGCCGATCTGCCCGGATTGAGTCGCCAGACGCAGGCGCTGCTCGCTGGCCGCTAGGGCCTCTCCGGCTTCCTTGCGCGCCGTGACGTCCTCGTACGTGCCCAGCACGCCGATCACTTTCCCGTCCGGAGCGCGCAAAGGCACCTTGCTGGTCCGCAGCCACCGCCGGCACCCGTCAGGCCCCGTGACCGGACGTTCGTAATTCAGAATGGCCTGGCCAGTCTGCATTACCAACTCGTCATCCACCCGGCATATCTCAGGCTGCCAGCGCCGCTGCAGGTCGCAATCCCTCTTACCGATGACCTGCTCGGAGGAATCAAAGCCCGCGTCGCGCGCGAAATGAAGATTACAACCCAAATAGATGCAGTTCAGGTCCTTCCAGAAGACGCGCACCGGGACCGCGTCCAGAACCTCGCGCAGCATGTGCTGCGAGGCGCGCACTTCCTCCGCCGCTCGGGCCAAATCCGCCTGCACGCTCAGTTCCCTCTCCGCCCGCACCGCCCGGTCGCGCGCGCGGCGGTACAGCCCGGCGACGACGCTGACGAACACGCCCATGCCGAAAAATAGAGCCAGGTTGACGTCTGCGTGCAGCGTGCGATCATGCTCAAGCGGCAGTATCAGCCAACCGGCCAGCAGGGCCGCAAGCCCGGTAGCCAGCAATCCCGGTCCCAACCCGCCCAGCAAAGCTGCGATCATCAGGGCAGGATAAAAGAAGATGTATGGCGGCAGTTCGCCCGCGAACCGCCCCATCACGAGATGCGCGGCACACGCCAGCAGCGTCGCGCCTACCGCAAGGCCGTAATCAGTGAGGCTCCTGCGGAGCCGAACATTTTGCATCGTCCGCTCGCGAACCTCTGTGCAAAACAAAATGACGCTGTGTCTCTTAAAATAGTGTAGGAGGGTTATGTTGGAATTCAGCGCCCCCTTTTTCCACAGCTCACAGACTCTTCAGAAATCTGCCCGCCGACCAGGCTCAAGCCGCACCGGACGGCCGAGAATCTGAGCATCAACGGGCCGGTCACCGCGGTGCTCGACGCGGATCCGGCCCTGCTCGATGGTTATAAAGAGTGGTTGACCGCGCCACACGAACGGGAAGCGCAGAGCGGTCCAGTTCCGCGGCAGGTGCGGATCGATCCACAACACTTGTGATTGCATCAGGGTGCGAAGGCCCGCAAAACCGAAAACGACGACCTGCCAGTTGAGCCCCGCCGCCGCGGCCGCGACGCCTTCCGCTGCGCCCGGTGGATCGAGGTTCCGGGATGCAGATTCGCCCCACAAACGCAGGGCCTCGTCCGTGCGACCCAGCCACGCAGCCACGAGCGCAAACATGCCCCGGCTGACGCTGGAATCATGCGCTGTCAGCGGCGCGTAAGTATCGAAGGCGGCCTGCATCTGCTCGACGGCGAATTCTTGCGGGAACAGCGCAATGAGCTGGAGCGCGTCCGCTTGCTTGATCACCTGGCTGCGGAAAAGGCGTTCCTGGGGCACACTGGCGGCCAGCGGACGCGCGCGGTCGGTCCAGTGCCGGTCCAGCTCAAAGGGCTCCTGCTCGAAAAAACCATCGCATTGCACGACCAGCTTGCGAGCTTCATCGTACGGGAACCGCAGTTTGCCGGCCGTCTCCGTGAACTGCTCCAGTTCCGAAGCTTGCAGTGCCAGCCGCGCGCTCAGCTCAACCGCGGCCGCCCGATCGCGTGACTCCAGCTCTCGCCATGCGGTCACCGCCAGGTTCAAAGCGCACGCCACGAGCCGGTTTGTGTAGGCGTTATTGCGGCTGAAGGGCGTGTACTGGTCCGGGCCGGTGACCATCAACAGTTCATACTCTCCGCGAGCCGCGTTGTAAGTGACGCGCTGTAGCCAGAAGCGCGCAATTTCGGTCAGCGCCTCGGCCACGCCGGCCAGAAACTTCACGTCGCTGGTGTTGGCCAGGTAGGCGTGCCAGAGTCCGTAGGCCACATCCGCACTGACATGCACGTCGTGGTCAGCGTGCTGCCAGGCCGGGCATTGCTCCTGCCCCTGCGGGTCGCTTTCCCACGCATAGCGCGCGCCGGAGTAACCGTAACGCCGCGCGTTCACGCGTGCCCCCGGGAGCGACCTGAGACGAAAACCGGCCAGCGTCCGGCCGACCTCCGGGCGGCTGTACAGGAAAGCGGGCAGCATGAAGACGTCGGTATCCCAGGTGAAGCGCCCGCAACAGGCCTCATTCGTGGCCGCGCAGGGATCGATCGCCAGTCGCGTGTCCCCATCGCCGGCCGCTCGCATGAGGTGATACAGCCCGCAGCGCAACGCGAGCTGACTGCGCGGATCGCCTTCGATGACGACATCGGTCTGCTCCCATCTGCGCTGCCAGACCGCGTCCGATTCCGCCGCCAGCCGCTCGTAGCCCAGGCCCGCCGCGGACCAAACCAAGTTACGCGCGGCGTCCAGCGGGCGGCCCTGCACGTGCCGGGAGGAGATCAACACCGCGTACTTGCAGAGCGTTACCTGCTGGCCGGGTTCGAGCAGGCGCATGCCGCCGATGCCCGCCCAGCGCGGCTCGGTTTCAACCGTCCACACTACGCCCGGTTCGCAGGTCATCAGGGCGGCGGCCGCAACGGTGTCGCCGCCGTTGGTGCGCACCTCAATTGTGATTGGCTCGTGCTCGCCGGTAAGCGCGATGTGCTCGAAGTGGTCGAAACCGTTCGTGCGAACGTCGGCGTCCAGCGTGCCCACCATGCGCAGCTCGACCGCGGGCCCGCTGAGGTGGCGCAAATGACAGCGCAACGCCATCACATGCCGGCGAGCGGCGCTGATGAAACGCTCGAACCGCACGGCGACGGCGCCGCCACGCTGCGTGTGCCAGGTGAACTCGCGGCTAAGTCGCCCGGTGCGCAGGTCGAGCCGGCGGCGGTAGCCCTCGATGCGGCTGCGCTCCATGTCGAGGCGTTCGTGGCCGGCATAGAGGGTTAGGCCGTGAATCGCCGGCAGGTTGATCATTTCGTCGCCGCAAGTCGGGTGCGGCCCGGTTACGCCGGGCAGGAACGTACCGAACCGGCTCTTGGAACTCGTGGAGTTGTGGGGCCGGCGCCCCGCCGGTGGTCCCGCGCCTTGAGGGAGGTGCAGGTACTCACGATCCTGCGGGTCATCGCTCAAACCGCCCTCAAGCGAGGCACGCTGCTGTAGCGGGCCGCTGCCGATAGCCATGAGGGCCTCATAGTGGCGGTTGTTGCGTACATCAAAATCGGTTTCGACGATGGCCCAGGTATCGACAGTCGAAGTGTCCAGAGGTTCGGTCAAGCGTTCTCTCCGAGCAGAGCCGGCTCATGCCGAGCCGGAATTCCCCCATTATGCCTCATCCTGCGCGGGGAGTCGAAGAACGGAAGCGGGCGTGGCCAGGTGAGGACGACAGGAACCCGGCGCAAGCAGCCCATCGAACCGACGCGCACATCATTCTGCGTCAACAGCAGCCGCCTCGCCGGCGCTTGACTGTGCCGAGGCACCAGCCCTTATCGCGGACCCTCAGCTCCCTCCCTTGCTGCACCCCCCTGATCCGCGCTATCCCAGCGTTTCCACAACCTCCTTGCTCGGCGCAAAACCGCGGCGCAGCGTGTTTTCAGTCACCGTGCGCGGATCGCAGAACTGCACCAGGTAATCCGGACCGCCCACGCGTGCCCCAAAGCCGGACATCTTAAGGCCGCCGAACGGCTGCAAATCCGGGCGCGAGCCGGTTACCTTGCGATTGATGTAGAAATTGCCGCACTCGCATTCGGCGCGGGCCTTCTCAATATTGCCCGGGCTGCGGGAGAAAATGCCGCCGGTCAGGGCGTAGTCGGTTCCATTGAAAATTTCAATGGCCTCTTCGATCGAGTGCGCGCGAATCACCGCCAGCACCGGCCCGAAGATTTCCTCCTGGGCGATACGGGACTGCGGCGGAACATCGTCGAAAATCACCGGCCCGATGTAATAGCCCCCGTGTTCCTTCGTCGGCCCGCTCGCATCCACTTCGAGTACACAGCGGGCTTCCTTCTTACCTTGCTCTATGTAGCCGCGGATTGAATCGAATGCCTTGCGATCGATCACCGGTGGAATCGACGTGGCCGGGTTATCCGCCGGACCGACGCCGGCCGAGCGCACGCTTTCGATCAAGCGTTCCATGAACCGATCATGCGCTGCATCCAGCACGATCACCCGCGAACAGGCCGAGCACTTCTGGCCCGCGTAGCCAAAGGCGCCGTGCATGACCGCCTTGATGGATTCATCCAGGTCGGCGTCGGAATCAATAATGATCGCGTTCTTGCCGCCCATTTCCGGAATGAAGCGCTTCAACGCCGGCCGCGCCGCAGGCGCTTCCGCAATCAGCCGGTATATGCGCAGCCCCACCTCGCGCGAGCCGGTGAATGCGACCGTCATCACTTGCGGATGCTTCACCAGCAGTTCACCCACCACGTTGCCCGGACCGGCCAGGAAGTTGACCACCCCGCCCGGTATACCGGCCTCGCCGCACATTTCCGCCAGCTTCGCGCCGACCACTTCCGCCGGACCGGCCGGCTTGAATACCACCGTATTACCCGTCACGACCGAGGCCGCGATCAGCCCGGCCGGGATGGCCAGCGGAAAATTCCACGGACTAATCACCGCCACCACGCCGCGCGGCGCGTAGAAATACTCGTTCTGCTCGCCGGGAATAGCGCGGCTGCGCGGACGGGCCGCCAGGCGCACCATTTCCTTGCCATAGTAATTGCAGTAATCAATGGCTTCCGAGACATCGGCGTCGGCCTCGCGCCAGGGCTTGCCGCATTCGAGCGCCTGCCACGCCGCCAGTTCAAAGCGGCGCTTTTCCATCACGCCGGCCAACCGGAAAAGCGCCTGTGCCCGCTCGTCAGGCGGCACGCGGCGCCAGCTCGTAAACGCCTCCGCCGCCGCTTTCACCGCGCGATCCACCGCCGCCGCGTCGGCCTGAGCCACCCGCGCGACCACTTCCTTCGGCCGCGACGGGTTGAGCGATTCCTTCCACTGTCCGGTCGTAACGCGCTCGCCGTTTATCAAGAGCGGAATGTCGCGCCCCAGCGCAGCGCGAGCCTGCTCCAAGGCCGCAGTCATCTGCCGCCGGTTCGGCTCGCGCGAAAAGTCGGTATTTGGTACGTTCTCAAAGGAATTCATTAGTGGTTCCTCGAACTCGTAGCGGACGATCGTGGGCTTCTTAAATGCCGGCGTGCGGCGGCCGGTTTCCTGCGGGTCGCGCAGCAACTCGGCCGCGGGCGTGTCGGCCGTGCGGCGCAAGAACGATTCGTTGGCCGTATTCTCCAGCAGCCGGCGGATGAAATACGCCATGCCGGCCAGCAGCGGGCCGTACGGGGTGTAGATGCGGCAGCGTTGCCCCATGTCAACCACCGCCCGCTTGATGGGGTCACCCATGCCGTACAGCATCTGCAGCTCGAACGCCGTAGCCGGCGCCTCGTACAGTTCGCGCAACGCGATGGCATGCGCCAGGCTGCGAATATTATGGCTGGCGAACGCGCTATGAATGTGGCGGTGGTTCTCGACCAGGAGCTGCGTGCAGCGCTCGTAGCATGCGTCGGACTGCCATTTCTGCTCCCACACGGGCCAAGGCCAGTGCTCCTGGTCCGCCCACACGGTCTCCGAATCCCAGTACGCGCCTTTGACCAGCCGAACCCAGAAGGGTGTGCCGCGTTTCTTGGCGTATTCAATAGCCCGCGGAATATCCTGGTCGGTGTCCTTCAGATACGCTTGCAGCACTATGCCAACATGCGGATAGTCGCGGAACTCGTCCTCCATGAACAGCTCTTCGAACAGCTCCAGCGTCAAGTCCTTTATGGCATACTGCTCCATGTCAACATGGATGAAGACTCCCCCGGACATCGCTTTCCGCAGCAGCGGCCGCATCAGCTCCTTAACCCGCCGTTTCGCCGCCTCGGGCGCGATCGCATCGAACCCAGGGTGCAGCGAGGTCAGCTTCACCGACACGTTGACGGGCGGTACCTCGTCGATCAGCGGCACGGCCGGCCAGCTTGCGGCATGACCGGGCAACTGATCGATCAGGTCCATGTACGTGCCGTGATAAGCCTCCGCCTCGGCTCGTGATAACGCCGCTTCGCCCAGCACGTCGATCGTGAACGCAAGCTTGCGTTCCCGCAGCGTGCGGATGGTGCGCAGCGCCTCCTCCACGTTCGAGCCGGCGATGAAGTTGCCCGCCATGGCGATCGAGCTGACGCGGGCCAGCCGGGCCGTCTGCCGGGCGCGAAAAGAGTCCGGCCGCTGCCAGTTCATCCAGCGACTGGCCCCGCGGACGAACCACTCGCGCGCCGGCGACGGGCCATGCTGCCCGTTTTCGCGGCGCTGCCGGCTGTGCTCGGGCAGAACGAAGTACTCGCGCAAATGGCGGGCGAGCTCAACGTCATCGCTGAGCATCGGCAGAGCGTCGATGAACCGGAAAGACTGCACCTTGAACCACTCGTTAACCATGCACAGGTTCAGAAGGCGCTCGAGCCACCACTCCTTGCTGAGCACCCAGGCCTGCCGGCCGCGGATGCGTTCGAACATCTCCTGGCCGAGCCGTTGGGTTCGCAGTTCAATCTGTTCAGGAGTCAGAGAGGCGGGCATCTTTTCAACCCTTGGTGAGCGTTCCGGGCGGGCCTAAACCCCGCCCCGCATTAGCCATGCAACCACCGTGCCGTGCCAACTGCTTCATGCCGGCCCGCGCCGCGCGGTCAAAAGCCGATGGCAACCACGGCGATGCAACTGCACGTCGAATTCCACATTTCGCTGCAAAAACCATGCTAACAAGCGCCATGACAACGGGCAAACAGGTCCGCTGGTGCGCGTCGGCACGCTACGTTCCGGTGCAGTTACCACAACGGCCGGGGCGATCGAAACATTGACCGGCGCTCGTGCCGCCCGGAAGTGCCGTTCGCGCAATGGGATCTTCATCCGATGTGGGCATTCCGCTTAACCGGACCCACCACGTCGCCGGCGGTAGGCGATCGCCACATATTCGACCCACTTAGCTGCGTGCAAGCACACAGTTTTCGGACCTAACCCCGGGTTCAAGCAATCTATCGTTGGGGATTTCCCCCTACCTCGGGCTTAGTTACAATGTCTTTATGTCCGTGTGGGTTATCGCGCGGTCATGGATCGAGGATGCCTGCCCCAAACGGATAGCCGATATAGAGCCGCGGCACGATAGACAAGGGCCAGATTATGCAACTATCTCCGCAGGACGCGCAATCGAGCCGCGTTCCAGGGACGGAACTCGCCGCGGGCCGCAAGGCGCAGATGCTGCGCGCTTCGTCCGGCCTCTTACTGGCCGGCGCCGCCTTGTTGCTGAACGTAGGCTGCTCGGTCCCGCAGCCGCGCGGCCAAGGCACGCTGCAACGCATCGTCGAGCCGACCCGCCAAGCCACCTACTGGCTGTACTTGCCGCAGGACTATGTTGAGGCCAACGAGGCGGCCCGGCAGCATCGGCGCTGGCCGGTAGTGGTTTCGTTCCACGGCATGAAGCCCTTCGACACCGCTCATGCCCAGGCGCGGGAGTGGGAGCAGGAAGCGGATCGCTACGGCTTCATCGTGATCGCCCCGGAACTTAAGGCCCCGGACGTCTTGCGAGAATTCCCGATCCGCAGGATGAGCCCCAGCATTGAGTCGGATGAACGCAACACGCTGGCGGCGGTTGAGCACGTTTTTAGCACCACGCATGCCGATCGCGGCAACGTGCTGGCCACAAGTTGGTCGTCGGGCGGCTACCTGGCGCACTTCATGCTGAACCGTCATCCGGAGCGTTTTACCTGCCTGGCAGTGCGGCAGTCGAATTTCTCGTCGCAGATTCTCGACCCCTACCAGGTGCCGCGCTCGCGAGATTACCCGGTCCTGATCCTTACAACCCAAAATGACCTCGGAGGCGTGAAGCAGGAAACCAAGGACGCCATCCAATGGTACGACCAGCATGCCTACCCGAACCTGGCCTGGGTCGAAATGAAAGCCTTAGGTCACGAACGCACGCCCGACATGGCGGCGGCTTTCTTCGCGCAAGTTGCGGGCGTCCAGCCTAATCGCCCGCCGACCGTCCTGGTCAACCGCCAGGCCATCGCGGGAAATCCGCGCGGGATTGCCGTCCTTGCCGGACGCATGGACTCGATCAGGCCCGGCCAGCCGGCCCTGGCAACCGCTGTTCCGCCGCGCTCCGCCACCCCCGCACGCAGCGCTCCGGGCGGGGATTGGTCCAGCTCCGAAGCCCCCGCCCTGCTGGCCGTCCGGTCGATGCCGCGAGCCGAGCCCGCCACGCCATCCGAATCGAGCAGCGGTTCCGCCATGATGCCCTCGCGCGCTCCGGAAAGGCCCGCCTTGCCGCGGGCCCCGGTTACGATTCGTGTATCCTCGGCCATCGGCACCGAGCCGTTGGTTCTGGCCTTCTCCGCCGATTGCCCGGCCGACTGGCAGCGTAGTGCCGATTTCCTCTGGACCCTTAACGGCGAGCCGATCTGCAGCGGAGTGAACGGGCAGAAAACAATCACCGAGCCGGGGGAACATACGCTGGGGTTGCTGGTGGTTACGCCCGGCGGAGAGGAAAACCGCGCGTATCGTCTGATCCGGGTACTGCCAAGCGCAGAATCGGGGCGGCAAGCGGCCGCGATCGGCGGCAACTGAACCGCCTTCCGCCCGGCCGGATGATGCATACCGGCCGCCCCGGCGCCGCGGTTCCCCGGTGCTTGAAGGAACGCCTCACATGGCCGAATTCAATCGTGACGTTTGGGCGCCCTGGCGGATGCAGTACATTGAATCGCTCAGCGAGCGTGATGCCGGCGGCTGCTTTCTTTGCCGCCACGTCGCGGCGCCCCAGGATGACCCCCAAAACCACGTTCTGTGGCGCAGCCCCAAGTCGCTGGTCGTGCTCAATCGCTACCCGTACAACACCGGCCACCTCCTGGTGGCTCCCACTGAGCACCGCGCAGAGCTCGAGGACCTCTCAGATGACGTGCTCTGCGAAATGGTCTGGCGAATCCGCGACGCAAAACGGGTCCTGCAACGTACTCTGCACCCGCAGGGGTTCAACATCGGCATGAATCTGGGACGCTGCGCGGGAGCCGGCGTTCCGGATCACCTGCACTGGCACATCGTGCCGCGCTGGGGAGGCGATACGAATTTCATGCCGGTCATCGCGGACACGAAAGTGATTCCCGAAGCGCTCGACCGTACGTACGAAAAGCTGGTTCAAGCCGCGCGCGAACTAGGCCTTTAGAACGCGTCGAATTTGCCCGCGCTCATTCTCCCCCGCAGGGCGCCGCACTAGCGCCGCCGGGTCCGCTGCGGCTCGAAAACGCCGCTTGATTGCGCTTGCCCGCCGCGCGCGCGCTCTGAAGCTCAGCGACCCGTTTGCGGCGCCTCCGCCTGCGCAGCAAAAAGATCGCGCCGAGGACGCCCACTACGCCCACCGTGATCAGCACCTGCACGACCTCGGTGTACGTCCGCAGCTTGGGCACAATCTCCGCAAACCAGTAACCCAGCCCAATGAACAGCGGCACGGATAGCAATGCCCCTGCGAAATCCGCCAGGAAAAAACGCCAGTACGGAAACCCGGTCGCCCCGGCCGTCAGGCACATCGCCGCCCGCACCCCCACAAAGAACCGCCCAAAGAAACAGAACCACGTCCCCCAACGGTTGAATCGTTGCGTAGCCTTGCGGAACAACGCCGGCGTCAGAAGCCAGCTCACCGAGCGATGGCTCACCACGCCCGGTCCCCAGCGCCGCCCCAGCCGGTAAAGAACCAGGTCACCCGTCATGATTCCAACCAGGGCGACCAACAGCGTCCCCGGCCAGCTTGCGATGCCTGGGTGCGTGTGTAGCAGTACCCCCGCGGCGATCAGCGGAACATCCTCGGGTATCGGGATTCCGAGACTGGCCAGCGCCAGCAGGCCGAATAGTACCGGGTAAAAAGCCGCCTGCATCGACTCCTGGATTTGAGCAGGTGCGGCCAACGATAGCACGGAAGCCAGTTGCATCAGGTGTTGCACTAGAAGCTCGGTCGTTGGATGCAGCCGGGCTCGACGCTCGCCGGCCGGGGGCCTACAGGCAAGTTCTCTTCTGCCTCAAGGTGCAACAGTTTAGCCAAATCTCCGCTCGTGACCAGCGCGTAATCTGTAACGTCTGTAATCTCCGTTAAGCGCGCTCCACCTTTTGCCCGCTCAGCGCGCGTCCCTCCCAAATCCCGAAGCTCTCCTGCGGGTTGGCTGAGCCGCCCCGTGTCGAGCATGAATCCACGTTTCTAAAACGAACGCGGGCGGACTTCCTTTTGCCGGGCGGCCCGCACGATACAATGTTACGCAAATATTGTCGCCGAGGTACTCGCCTGATTAGGTCCGCTGAATGGGACGTTACGCGGAGACGAGAAAAACGAAAAACGCATTCGTCAGATTCCGCTCGCTGGCCCTGCTGGTCGGCTGCGCCTCCGTCACCCTGGCCGGCTGTTCGCGCCAGGAACCCTCGCCGCCCTATCAGGCGCTCAGCGGCGTGGTGCGGGCGATCGATTGCGAAACCGGCGAGTTGCTCATCCGCGCCGAACGCCCGGCGGACCGTAATCTGGTGTGCGTCGTCACGAAGGACTCAGAACTCTATGTCAACGACCGGTTCAGCGATTTGCGCGAAGTACGGATCGACGACGCGCTGGACGCCATCGCGTACCGCGACCGGGATCGCTTCGTGCTGAGCCTGGTCAATATCCGCCGTCGTGAACCTGCGCCTCCCGCGCCGGCGTTCCTATTTAAGGTGACAACCCAACCCACTTCCTCCGACAAGCACGAGGATTAGCATGCTATTTGATGAAATGCGCATTGAGCATGTGGCCGCGCGTGAAGTTTTGGACTCACGCGGAAATCCCACCGTCGCCGCCGACGTAATACTTTCCGACGGCACCTTCGCTACAGCCGCCGTTCCCAGCGGGGCCTCCACCGGCGAGAACGAGGCGGTCGAACTGCGCGACGGCGACAAAAACCGTTACCTCGGCCGCGGCGTCCTGAAGGCCGTGGAAAATGTCAATCGCTCGATCGCCCAGGCGCTGATCGGAATGGATCCTTTCGACCAGGAACTGATCGACGCCCGCATGATCAAGCTCGACGGCACGCCCAATAAAGGCAAACTCGGGGCCAACGCCATCCTGGCCGTCTCGGTCGCCGTCGCCAAGGCCGCCGCGGCCGCCGCCGGCCTGCCGCTCTATCGCTATCTCGGCGGCGCCAGCGCCCACGTGTTGCCCGTACCCATGATGAACATCCTCAACGGCGGAAAGCACGCGGACAACAACGTCGATTTCCAGGAATTCATGATCCAGCCCTGGGGAGCGCCCACCTTCCGTGAGGCCCTGCGCATGGGGGCCGAAATATTCCATTCTCTCAAAGCCGTGCTCAAACAGCGCGGCTACAACACGGCCGTCGGAGATGAAGGCGGCTTTGCCCCGAGCCTCAAGAGCAATGAAGAGGCGTTGGAGGTCATCGCGCTGGCCGTCGACGGCGCCGGTTACAAGCTGGGCAAAGACGTATTCATCGCGCTCGACCCAGCCGCCTCGGAGATGTGGGACGAGGCCACCGGAAAGTACCGCTTCTTCAAATCGCAGCCCGACCGCCTCGCCACCAGTGACGAGATGATCGACCTCTGGAAATGCTGGTGCCAGAAATACCCCATCCGCAGCCTGGAAGACGGTCTGGCCGAAAAGGATTGGGACGGCTGGGCCAAGCTCACCCGCACGCTGGGCGACAAGGTGCAGCTCGTGGGCGACGACCTCTTCGTAACCAACGTCCACTATCTCGAGCGTGGCATCCGTGAGCGCAGCGCCAACGCCATCCTGATCAAAATCAACCAGATCGGGACCCTGACCGAAACCTTCGCCGCCGTTAACCTGGCCATGCGCAACGGCTTCGCCGCCGTGATCAGTCACCGCAGCGGCGAAACCGAGGATACGACCATCGCGGATTTCGCGGTGGCCACTAATGCCGGCCAGATCAAGAGCGGCAGCGCCTCACGCACCGACCGCGTCGCCAAATACAACCGCCTGCTGGTCATCGAAGAAGAACTGGGCGATGCCGCCGTCTATGGAGCGCGCTTCTGGCGCGGCGCCTGACACCGGCCATGAGCACCCAACGCCACGCTGGAAACTTCCTGTTCTGGTTCATGCTGATCTCGGGCGGCCTGATTCTGGCGCCCGCCATGATTCTGCCGGCCTGGGTGGAATACCAGGCCGCGCTGGACCTGCGCGCCCGGCACGCCGAACAGGTAGCCCGCTGGGAAGCTGAAATCACCCGGCTGCGAAAACAGCGTGAATACCTCGAGAACGACGATTCGTACGCGCTGCGATTGGCTTACGAAGACTTGAACGTCAACGTTCCCGGGATTGAACGCATCCCCGTCACGCCCGTCGAGGACGCCGATCCGCCTCCGGCCGATGGCACGGAACAGGTGTTCATCCAGCCGCCCGAGGAGTTGGCGCCGGAGCTGTCGGCGCTGGTGGAAACCCTGCTCGACCGTTATCCGCTGGCCGGCATGTTCCTCTGGCCGCAAACGCGCCCGTCGCTGCTGTTCATCGGCGCGGGGCTGGTCTTCACAGCCATAGTTCTGGTCGGTGAGCCCGTGCGCAAAACGGACCCGCAAGGCGTTGAAGCGTAGCAGAGCCGGGGCGTATCGCCTAGGCGAGCAGAGCCGGGGCGTGCCGCCCCGGAATCCGACCACTGGCGCCCCGACCTCGCCGCCAACATGATGAACCCCGATTTGGCCGCAAACGGGATAATGGTCGCGCGCCCGGAACCCGACCATTGTTGCCCCGATTTCGCCGCCAACGTGATAATGCATCGTACGCTCGTTGTATCCGTAGAGGCTGCCGTGGGCGACGGAGTAGCTGATTGAACGCCGCCTTTCGCTGGGAACAACCGGACTACCTCGTCTTGGTACTCGCGGCGGCGTGTGCGCTTGCGGCCTACGGCTGGAGCGGGCGCGCCCACCGGTCGCGCGCGCGCCAATCCAATCGCACGCTGATGCACCAGCTAGCACGTCTGACCGTCGCTCTGATAGCCGGCTCGGCGGCAGCCCTTGTCGGCACGGCCCTAATCAACCTGCGAACACCGAATAGTGCCCTCGCCCTCACCGTGGCAGCCGCCTTATCCGCGGCATGGCTTGCCGC
>ERZ795050.2743-NODE-2743-length-18754-cov-4.919300_pt1 | contig 18754 bp, 18 predicted proteins | sample MGYA00375134_ERZ795050 | MGnify/ENA primary metagenome ERZ795050 (study PRJEB30179, sample SAMN05720221) | activated sludge metagenome | isolation source: Anaerobic digester | place: Japan | collected 2015-05-26 ... | reverse complement strand
CCAATTACTTGCCCCTGTTGGCAAGCTCCCCAACTGCCGTTTCAAGGTTGAAGGGCAGGAGGAAGTTGTGTAGGCAACGATTTTTTCTTTGAGTATCAGGCTGTTTCAGGGGAACTGTCAAATTTGCAAGTCGCTTTCTACAAGCTGCTTATACAGACAATCTGACTAAATATATTTCCTATATAACTTAAGCATTTACCCTTAGTCTAATTCAGGGTGGTTCCTCGTTGTTTTTGGGTTTGGATTTGCTTAATTTGGTGCCATGCAAACAACATTTGCTCGGGAAGAGACAGTGACTGCGAGCAAGCCTGACGGCGGGGGACGGAGGGGGGCACGCACGGGTCAGAGAGGGACCGGGAGCTTCCCGCGGGCCAAGGTGGGAGCGTTCAAGCCGCGTTCCAACGGAAGCGGTGTGGGGGACCGGGCGCTGATTGAGGCCTTGGTGAATTCAAAGGTATTTCAGGAGTACGAGCGGGCGTTTACGGAGGCGACCGGGATGCCGGTGGCGTTGCGACCGGTGGAGACCTGGCAGTTGCCGCACCACGGGAAGCGGAACGAGGGGCCGTTTTGCGCCCTGATCTCGGAGCGGAGCCGGGCGTGCGCGTCGTGCCTGCAGGTGCAGGAGCGGTTGTCGGAGCTGGCGAGCCAGGAGGCGTGCACGGTGGGCTGTCCGAATGGGCTCTGCGACACCGCGGTGCCGGTGCGGCTGGGGGACCGGCTGATCGGTTTTCTGCAGACGGGACAAGTGTTTCGGAAGCGGCCGACCGAAAGCCAGTTCGAGCGGGCGTTGCGGCAGGTCTCCGAGTGGGGTGTGGACGTGGATGTGGGGGTGTTGCGGGAGGCGTATTTCAACACGAAGGTGGTGCCGCCCCGTCAACATGAAGCCGTGGTCTAGCTGCTTTCGATATTCGCACAGCATCTTTCGATGCTCAGCAACCAGGTGGTGGTCCAGCAGGAAAACGCGGAGCCGCCGGTGATCACCCGGGCCAAGGAATACATTTATGAGCATCAAACCGAGAATCTGCGGCTGGGCCACGTTGCCAAGGCGGTGAACACGAGCACGTTTTATTTCTGCAAGATGTTCAAGAAGGTGACCGGGATCAATTTTACGGATTACCTGTCGCGGGTGCGGATCGAGAAATCCAAGAACCTGTTGTTGAACCCGAACCTGCGCGTCAGCGAGATCGCCTTCGAGGTGGGCTTTCAGTCCCTCACCCATTTCAACCGGGTGTTCAAGCGGATTCTGGGGCAGTCCCCCACCGAGTATCGCGCGCAGTTGCTCGGCATGAAATAGGACGGGCCGGCCTAACGCGGGAGCTGGTAGTGGTCCAGGAGGGGGCCGAGCTCCGCCTGAATCCACGCTTTGGACAGGCCGAATTCCTCGAGCGAGTATTCGTGTTTGCTGGCGAACCGGCGCTGGCGTTGGGTGGCTTCGGCGAGGCGGGCGCGGAACGCGTCGCTCATCGGCCATCCGAAGTGGGCGTAGAGCTGTTCGAGGGTGGTTTTCGGGTCGCGGGTCAGCTCCCGATAGTCAATGCAGTAATATTGCCGGGGGTTTACCTTGAGGCGGAATTCGAACAGGTGCTGGAACCATTTCACCGCGAGGCGGGCATACGCTTTGGCGACGGGCGAATCTTTCGGCAGGCCGGGGGAATGGGCGCGCCACACCGGGTAGAAGACGCTCACGTGTGAGGCGACGGACTGGTAGGGGTGGCGGATGATGGTGATGAAGCGCGCGTCGGGAAACTCCTCGAGCAAGGACTCGACGGCGCCGGAGGACTGGGTGGCTTTGGAGAGCAGGGTTTTGTCCGGACCGTTGGCGTAGAGCTGCCGCTGGAGACAGCTCCGGTAAAACCGCATGACCTTGCGCCGCTGCGGGGCCGGCAGGGCATCGGGAAACCCGGCGCCCCAGAGCTCCTCGACGTGGAGGAACAGCAGGAAAATGGCCTCGGTCACGAAGGTGTAAACGAAGAATCCGTCGTCCTCCTCGGGCTGGTCGAAGCGCATTTTGTGCATGTCGTCCCAGCCGCCGAACCATTTCTTTTCGGCCCAGGCGATCAGGCGGGCCAGGAGGCGGCCGGTGTGTTGATCCAGCCAGACCAGGCCGTCGAACAAGCGTTGGTAGGTGACCGCCGGAAAGATGGTCTGGTAGAGTTTGTTGTGCACGAATCGTTCCTCGTCCAGGCTCATGAGTTTCTGGGTGAGGGTGGTGCCGCTGCGCGGCGGGGCGACGATGAAGACCGGTTGCCGGACGGGTTGGCGACGGAAGCCGGGAAAAAGAACGTGATCGAGCATTCGTCCGAAGGCCACGATCAACCACATTACCCCGTAAAGCGCGGTGAAGAACAAGACGTAGGCCCAGCGCCGGACGCTGAACGGGGTCTTGAACAGCGAAAGGTATTGCGCTTTGAAGAACAGGTCGAGGTTGAGGTACATGGGTTTTAAGCGAGGCGGGCCAAACGCGGCTTGTCAAGGCGGCTGCTTGTCGGGTATGAACAGGCGCGCCGATGCCCATTTCGCCGGAGACCATCATTCGGGTGCTGACGATCAGCGCCCTGGCGGGTCTGTTGGGCGCCGTCGGCCTGCGTTTGAGGCCGGGCGAAGTGGTGGCTGCGGTGAAACAATCGCGATTCACCGCCATTACGGTGGCGAATTTCGTGGTCGTGCCGGCGCTCGCGGCGGCGGCGGCCGTGGTTTTCCAAGCGCCGCGCGACACCATGGTCGCGATGATCCTGCTGGGGGCGGCGCCGTTCGCACCCGTGGTGCCGGTGTTCGCGCGGCTGGCGCGGGCCGATCTGGCGCTGGCGGCGGGGTTGACGGCGGTGTTCCCGGTCCTGTCCGCCGTGTTGACGCCGGTCATCTGCCAGCTTGCGCTGAGAATCGTGCCGGGGGGCGGGGAGATTCAGTTTCGCTTCGTCGGGGTGCTGCTCACCTTGCTGGCGACCATCACCCTGCCCTTGACGGCGGGAGTCGCGGCGCATCATTACCTCCCCGCGTTCAGCCGGCGGCTGCTGCGCCCCCTGGAGGGGATTTCCGAGGCCACGGGCGCGTTGTCTCTCGGCTTTGTCGTCTGGACGGAATTCCCGGCAATTATCCAGTGCGGGGCGGGGGTGTTGATGGCGATGCTGATTGTCTTCGAGATTGCCCTGGGTTTGGGCTGGTTGTTGGGCGGGCCGTCGCTGCCCGCCCGCCGGGTGGTGGCCTTGGGGACCAGCAACCGGAATATTGCCCTGGCGCTGTTGGTAGCCATTCAGAGTTTCGCGGGCACGCCGGTGGTGTCGGGGGTCGCCACAAACGGTTTGCTGCTGATCCTGCTGGGGCTGGTGCATGTGGCGTATTGGCGGCTGCGGGCGCTGCTCGGTCGGGCTCCCTGAGGGGCGGGGCCGGCGGGGCTCGGGCCCGGGCGCAAGGCGGCCTTGCGGTCTAGGGCGCGACGGGTTCGGCCACGTCGCGGGGCCGGCGGGTCAGCGCGAGGCGGCCGATGTCCGAAACCACGTCCCAGGCCGGGCCGGGGAACTTGTGCATTTGCGCCAGGACGTCTTCGAACGCCGTCAGGAACCAGGTGACATCCGCTTCACCGATGACCAGCGGCGGCAGGAGTTTGACGACATCAATGTGATGACCCGCGACCTGGGTGATAATATGATGTTTGTCCAGCAGCGGGATGATCGCAGCCTGGGGAAAGAGGCTTTTGTCGAGTTTGTGCATGACCGCCCAGGCGGCTTTGAGCGTCAGCGAACGGGGCGGGCCGAATTCGATGCCGACCATGAGCCCCCGCCAGCGCACTTCCTTGAGAAACTCGTAACGGGGAATCATCGCACGCAGGCCCTCGCCGATGCGGTTGCCCATGCGCCCGGCGTTTTCGATCAGGCGCTCGCGGTCCAGGACATCCAACGCAGCCAGGCCGGCCGCCATGGCGAAGCTGCCCTGGCTGAAGGTCGAACTATGGACCACGGAGCGCTGCATGCTGGAGAACACCTTTTCATGGATCCACTTCTTGCACAGGACCGCCCCGACCGGGACAAACCCTCCGGACAACGTCTTGGCCAGGACCACAATGTCCGGGTCCACCTCTCCGTCGTGTTCAATCGCCAGGAACCGGCCCGTGCGGCCCATGCCGGATTGCACCTCATCATCCACGAAGATCGTGCCGTATTGACGGCAAAGGCGGACGGCCTCCCGCAGATAGCCCGGAGAGGGGATGTTGACGCCCTTGCCTTGGACCGGCTCGACGACGAAGGCGGCGACGTCCTTGCGGCGCAACTCGCGTTCGAGGGATTCGAGGTCGTTGTAAGGAATCATGCGGCACTCAGGCAGGAAGGGGGCGAATCCCTCGCGGAAGCTGTCGTCGCCATTGACCGAGAGAGCGCCGTAGCTGAGGCCATGGAAGCTCTTCTGGCAATGGACGATGGCCGGGCGGCCGGTGGCACACCGGGCATACTTGAGGGCCGTTTCGACGCCCTCGGCGCCGGAATTGGTGAAAAACACCATGTCGAGCTGGTTGGGCATGCGCTTTTTGAGTTCGGCCGCCAGCAGGCCGCTCAACAAGGGCGCCTCCATTTTGACCAGGCTGGGATAGTTCAGGTCCAGAAACTCCTTGAGGACGCGCCGCACTTCGGGATGGTTCCGGCCCAGACCGAAGACGCCGTAGCCGGAAAGCAAATCCAGGTACTTGGTTCCTTTCACGTCCCAGAGGTAGGGCCCCTCCGCCCGGACGTAACAGCGGTCGAAGCCGATGGTCCGCAGCGTCCGCACATTAGCGGGGTTCACATGCTCGGCATGCAGTTCGTAATTCCGGCCCTGGTGCTCCGCCAACAGTTTGCGAAGGTCCAGGCCCCGCGCCGGTTTTCCGGCCAAATCGTTGTCTGACATCATAAGGTCTCGCGGGCCGAGGTCAGGCCCACCCTGTCATCATCCTCCCACCCGCCCGCGAAATCAACGGCAGAGTGGGGAGGCGGGAACGGCAGAACGGCCCATGACGGCCCGCAATCCACGTTTGTTGCTTTTGGCGCCGGGTCGGCTTCAATCGTGGCCGGGCCTTGGCTGAATCGTGTGAAACGAAAAAGAGGGGCCTTGCCGCAGGCGTCTCAGACAGGATTGTCTCCGGTGAGCCAATCGTCCCCTTGGGGCAGATCGCCGGGCCAGCCGGCCGAGGGAGTCCCGCGCTCCCCGGTGCCGGTCTGGGAGCGGTGTTGCTGCCAGCGGAACAGGGTGGGCGGGGCGTAATCCAGGGCGGTGTGGTCGAGAATCCATTCCACGCGGCGCAGCAGCGCGCGGCCGTTTTCGGGCGGGCGCCGCCAGCGGCGTTGGGCCCGCATGTGGAGCTGAACGGCGGCTTTGAGGTTCCGGGGAGGCTGGAGGAAGGCGGCGACAAAGGCGTTCCGGCCGATGGCTTCCAGGCTTCGCGCCACCCGGTCCAGGAAGAGGCTGTCGGCGCGGCGATCCCACAGTTGCTGGAGTTCGCCCAGGGCGTCGCCCGGGATCACGTTGGTGGAATCGAACGCCTCGCGCTCGCCGCCGCTGCCGTGGCCGCTGAGGCAGCGGATGGTCGCGTAAATAACTTCCTCTTTTGGAGCCAGGCGACCGTAGCGCCGCCACAAGAGACGATGCAGGGGATTTCCCGGGTCATCGTTGCGCGCGCGCAACAAGCCGGTTCCGTAGCTCAAGAGCTCCCCCGCCAGCATCCCGAGGCCCTCCCGGCAGACATGCAACCGTACGTCCCGCGCACAACGTCTGTCCAATTTTGCCACATCAAAGCCCCCGACCCGTTCGGCGAGGATGACCCAATGGCGGGTTTCGAGGCGGGACCGGCGCTCGATCGCCAGCGGGGCCGGCAAGCCGTTCAGGCCGCCAAACCAGGCCAGTGCGGCGTACTGCTCCGAGAGACCCTCCGCGCCGGGCTGATAATACATGCGCAGGCCGCCCTCGGGGCTCAGACGCTCGACCAGCGGGGTGCGCCGGGCGAGGTGGCGGAGGAGGTTGTGAACCGGGTCGTTGAGAGCGACAAAACTTTTCGACATCGCCCTTCCCGTAAAGCTAAAATTATGCCACTGTCCAGGAACGAGGCGTGCGCCGGCTGTCCCGGGGGCAGGAAAAACCCAAAGCCGTTGTTGACTTGGCCCCGTCTTTTGTATTCAATCCACTTATGCAAATTGAAAGTCTGAAAGTATTCTGCGACCTGACAGAGACTGAAAGTTTTACCAAAGCCGCCCAAATCAACGGAGTGACCCAGTCGGCCGTCAGCCAAACCATCAGTTCGCTCGAACGGCAGTTCAAATCCCTGCTGATCGAGCGGAGCAAGAAGAACTTCCGGCTGACGGCGGAAGGGGAGGTGCTGTACGATTTCAGCAAGCAAATTTTACAGACCTACGACGCCCTGCACAGCAAGCTGCAGGAGATCAAGGAGATCATCTCGGGCAACATTCGCGTGGCGACGATTTACAGCATTGGGCTGCACGTGCTGCCCCCCTACGTGAAGGAGTTCTTGAAGAAATTCCCCACCGTCAATGTTCATGTCGAGTACCGCCGCCCCAACCAGGTGTATGAGGACGTTCTGGGCAACGTGGTGGACCTCGGCATGGTGGCCTACCCGACCCGGGACGCCAAGCTGGAGATCGTTCCCATTCGGAAGGATCCGCTGGTGCTGATCTGCCATCCCCAGCACGCCCTGGCCCGGCACAAGAGCATCAAAGCCAAAGCGCTCTCGGGCCTCAAGTTTGTGAGCTTCGAGCGAGACATTCCCACCCGCAAGGCGGTGGACAAAATGTTGAAGGACCACGGCGTGACCGTCGAGCATGTCATGGAGTTCGACAACATTGAAACCGTCAAGCGCGCGGTCGAAATTGACTCGGGGGTGGCCATTGTGCCGCAGGAGACCATCAAGCAGGAGGTGGCCAACGGCACTTTGGCCGCCGTGCGGCTTGAGGAGAGCGAGTTTTACCGGACGCTGGGGGTGATCTATAAGAAGAACAAAGTGCTCTCGCCGGCGATCAAACAGTTCATCGCCCTGCTCAAGGAGCCGTTGTAAGGGAGGCCATCAGGCCGCCAGCTTGACGTGCTTGATGCGGAAGACGGCGCCCTGCGGCTGGTTGTCGGCGCATTCAATTTCCCAGCCGTGGGCGAGCACGATTTGCTGGACCACGGCCAGGCCCAAGCCGGTGCCCTGACGGTTGGTGGTAAAATACGGCTTGAAAATCTCCTGACGCCGCTCGGGCGGCACGCCGGGCCCGTTGTCGCGCACTTCGATGACCGCTTCGCTGGCGCCGCGTTTTTCGGCGCTGATGACGATCTCGCCCTGGCCGTTGACGGCCTGGATGGCGTTCATAAGGAGGTTGAACAAAGCCTGCCGCAGGAGCCTTTCATCCGCCTCGATGGTCAGGTGATCCCCCTGCTTCTGCAAATGAATCTGCTTCTCCTCGAGATCATAGCTGAGGGCGCGCACGACCTCGTTGACCACCGGCCCGAGCGGCAGGACCGACCGCCGCACTTCGCGCGGGCGCGAGTAGTTGATGAATTCGTTCAACTGAGCGGCGACCTTGTCGGCTTCCTCGATGATTTCCCGCGCCCGCTGGCCGATCTCCGGAGGGATTTGGGGATAACGTGAAATCATCTGCGCCCGCCCCCGGATGATATTCAAGGGATTGCGGGTTTCATGGGCCAGGCCGGCCGCCGCCAGGTTCATCTCCTTGAGGTGAGTGTTGAGCTCGCTGGCGCGCACCAGGCGGATTTGGAGCTCGGAAGATTTGGCGAGGTTGCGCCAGGCCAGGCCGGAGCCCAGCACGGAGATGGTGGCCAGGCACACAATGATGGCGCGGAGCCATAGATCGCGCTGGACGGCGGCTTGGAACCCCTCGGTGGACAAGGCCAGCACCAAGCCATGCACGGCGCGCTTCTGAAGGAGCTGCTGGAAATCCTCATACTCGAGGCCCCGCAGCCAGAACGGGCGCCGGGACCAAAAATCGCCGTCGCGGCGTCCGTCGCGCTCGCCCGGGCGGACCTCTCCTTCCGGTGGGCGGGGTGGAGGCGGCGGAGGCATCCCCGCCCCTTCCATGCGCCCGTCGCGTCGGGCGGGGGGCCCGCCGCGCGGGGGTTCAAAGGAGTTGGTCAGGTTGCTCATCGAGGGGAGCACGACGGTGGGGTTGGTGGTTCCCTGCGAGATCAGGCTGACCCCCAGGTCCACGGGATTGGCAAAGACCACCGTGTGGGCGCCCCAGCGCTCCCCTTTTTGGAGAATGTCCTGCTGCGAGAGGTCCACGGGCTTGCCCGCCGAGGCCACCGGCTCGCCCGCCGCGTTGAGCAGGACAATGCTGACCACCTCGCTGGCTTTCACCAATTCGTTGGACCGGCCATGCACCAGCTCCTGGAGCAGGGGCTCGAGGCGGTCCTGCCAGACCGTGCCGCGAAACCGCATGCCGCGAATGCAGGCGCTGACGGTGTTGGCAATGTCCTTGGAGCGGTTGCTGAGATTCGTCCGCGCTGCTTCGCGCACCCGGGCATGCTCTTCGATCTGCCAGATGACCACCAGCAGCCACACTGCGGCCAGGAGGCCGTAAACCACGAGGCTGCGCCGGGTGAGTTCCATAAGCCGGCCGGTTCAGCGTTTGCGCCGTTTCGAGCCGTTGCCGTCGCCCCCCTCCGGGGCGGGGGTTTGTTGCGGCAGCCGGTCCAGGAATTGGTTGAGTTCCTGTTCCGTGAAGGCTTTGTTGATGCTGGACCGCTCCTGCTCGCGCGCGGTCACGGCGGCCAGCTCGGTGGGCGCTTCGATGATGTAGGGGGTGAGGAAGATCAGCAGCTCGGTGCGGGCATCGCTCTTGGTTTTGCGTTTGAACAAGTTGCCCAGCAGGGGGATGTCCCCCAGCACCGGGACCTTGCTTTCGGCCTCCGCCTTGGAATTCTGCATCAGGCCGCCAATGATCACGGTTTGGCCGTTGGGCGTCACCACCACGGTGTCCGCCGACCGCGAATTGATGAGCGGCGCGCTCACGGCGCCGGCGCTGCCGCTGGACAACGGGACCCACTGGGTCCGGTCCGCCTCGAGGTCGGAGGTTTCGGGAGAGACGACCATCTCGACCATGCCGTCGCCGGTGATGAACGGTGTCACGCGCAGAATGATGCCGACGTCCTCATAGGTGACCGAATTGATGGCGTTGCCAAAGTTGTCAAACCGCACGTTGGTGATGAGGGGCACCGACTGTCCGACCGTGATGGTGGCGGGCTGGTTGTTGCGGGCCACAATGGAAGGCCGCGACAGCACCTTGGCTTTGCCCGCCTGCGCGATGGCGCGGAGCGTGACCTGGTAATCCTGCGCAAAGATTTGGTAGAGCCCCGCGCCGGGGGGCATGGGAGAAAAGGCCTGGATGGGCTGGCCAAAGACGTTGGCGGCGTTGGTGCCCGCGGCGGATGCAATGCCTGACATGCCAAAGGCATTGGCCACCGCGCCGGTGGTGGAGTTGCCGATGTTTTTGGCCCAGCCCCCCTCGATGCCGATATCCGAGCTGTTGTTATGCGTGACTTCGAGGAACACGACCTTGATCAGCACCTGGGGCTTGGGCCGGTCCAGGTTGGACACCACCTGGGAGATGTACTGGCTGGTTTCCTCGTCCGCAATCACGATCAGGCTCCGCGTCTCCGGGTCCACGGTGAAGACCGCATCGCCCACGGTCCCTGCCGAGGGATACTGGCGGGTCGAGGCGGTGCTGCTTCGGGAGCGCGCGCCGCCGCCGCCGAACTGGCCGGGGAAGAACTGGGCGGTCAAGGAAAAGCTGAGGGTGAGGCAGCCGACAAGGGCGGCCGCCTGGAGGAGCCGGCGGCGGGGCGCCCGGCACCGGCTGGGGCTGGGGCCGAGGAGGCTGGCAAGGGGTTCGTGTTTCATAATCATGCGTGTGATGAGATCGAAAAATGCGTGACTGGCATCACCGGGCGGTGCTGGTGCGGCGGGTTGAGCCGCCGCGGTTGAAGGAGGTTCCGGTGGTCTGTTGGTTCTGCTGCTGCTCACTGCGATTCTGGAGCACGCTGGTCTGGGTGCGGTTGTTGCGGCTGGTCTGGGTGCCGCTCTTCTGGAAGATGTCCCGCAACACCTCCATGGCTTCCTGCGGATCGGCATTATCGAGTTGGAAGACTTTGACGGTCTGGCGCCGGGCGGGGTCTTCGTCCAGCGCGATCACCACTTGTTCGACCTGGTCCATCAAGTCCTTGGCGGCCGTGACGACCACGGAGGAGGTCCGGGCGTCCGGCACCGCCAGCACCCGCGCCCGTTTTCGAACCCGCTGGGTTTGCGTGCCGCTGCTGCCACCGCCGCCCCCCGGCGGGCCTCCCGGGAAACCGCCCCGGAAGAAACTCCGGAATCCCCCGCCCTGCGACTGTCCGCCGGTGCGGGTTTCATCGGGAAACAAGCTGGTTAACAACTCGGACATCTCGGTCGGATCGGCATTCGTGAGCCGGAAAACCCGCACCTCGGTCACGTCCTCGGCCCCCTGGTCTATGGCCTTGATGACCTCGGCCACCCGGCGGATGTTTGATTGGGTGTCGGTGATGACGATGGAATTACCCGATTCGTTCGCCGTCATGGAGGTGTTGACCGAAACCAGGGGCTGCAAGTCCTTGAGCAACTGCGTGGCCTCCACAAAGCGGACGGGGATGATGTGGGTGACAATTTCCTCGTCGTCCGGGATGGATTCCGGGTCGCTTCCCATCCGGACGGGGATGGGGCGGATTTTGGCTTCGTCGCGGTTGATGATGGTGAGGGTGCGGCCTTTGCGGATGGCCGCCAAACCGTTCTTATGCAACACCGAGTTGAGGAGCGCCACCGCCTCCTCGCGCGTGACGGGCTGGCTGCTCCACATGTCCACCCGGCCCCGCGGCTGCGCCTCCAGCACAATGATGAAGCCCGCGGCCTCACTCAGGTAATTCAGCACCATTTCGAGGGGCACGCCGCGGAAGTTCAAACGCAATTCATCCGGGTTGGCCGGGGGGGTGTCGGGCGCGGCCGCGCTGTTGGTTACAACAGCGGGGGCCGAAACGACCGGCACGGCCGGGGCGGGTTCAGGCGCCGGCGCCGCGGGCTCGGCCGGCGGCGGCGCCGCTGGCGTTGGCATTTCGCTCACCACATTGGTTGCCGGCGGAGGCGGCGGGGCGGCAGGGGGTGGGGGGGAGTCCTGGCCCGGAACACCTGTCAAGCCCGCCAGCAGCACGGCCAGGGTGATGCTGGCGGCTCGGGAACCGGCCGCGGGGGCGGCCCGTTCCGGGAGGGAGGTCGAGTTCAATTGCGTTTTCATCGGTTTAATTCCTCTTCACGTCGTTGCATGAGTCGTCTGAGCACATCACTGGCGTCGGCGCCTCCCGGCGCCGGCGTTACGCCGTTGGTCATGCCCGGTTCAGTTCCGGGCGCGGCCATGATGACGCCCGAATCGGGGTCCACGACCACCATCGGCATGGGGCCGGCCGGCCCGGCTTCGGGGCCGCCGGGCGGGAGGGTAATCGGGGGCGTGGGTGGCGGGCTGGCTGAAGACGCGGAGCCGCTCCAGCGCGAAAAACTGTCGGAACGGGAGTAACCCGAGGACGAAGCGGACACGGCGGCATAGGAGGTGATCTGGCGCTCGGGCGCCTCGGCAATGCGCCATTCCCCCTCCGCGTCGCGGCGGAGCTGTTTGCCCACCGGCAGGATCACTTCATTGGTCCCGGAGGTCAGCACCACTTGCTTCAGTTCAATGGACGCCAACCGGTAGCCGGCGATGCTGTCCCCCGGCCGCAGCACTTTGCGGAAGTCGGAGCGAGACCCTTCGAAGAAGGCGTGCCAGCCTTTTTCGTAACTCATGGTGCCCACGAGGGTGACATAGTCCGTCGGATTTGAGGAGCGGCGCGTTTCGCGGCGCTCGGGCTGGCCGGCGGAGCGGGGGGAGCGTTGCTGGTTGAAAATGTTGCGCTCGCTGATGATGCGGAAATCGGAATAACCGGGTCTCCGCGGGCTCTCGGAAGCCTGGGCGGCGCCGGCCAACGGCGCGGCGCACAACCCGAGCGCCAAGCCAGCGGCGAACGTTGCCACGCGCCAACGGGGGCCCGGAAGCCTCCCGGCATGCGACAAGGAGTTTGGCACTGCAATCAGGCTCATCGCGGTCTCCTCTCCGTTTCGGGCATGGACACCAGGCCGCTGAGCTGCAGACCGAGAGCCATTTGCCGGCCCTCGTTGTCCCGGGCGGTAATCTCAACCGACTGCACTCTCAACGCCATGGGGTCAGTCTCGACTTCATAGAGGAACCGGCTCACGGCTCCCAAGTCGCCCGAGGCCTCGAGCCGGCATTCGAGCGTCACGCGGTCCTCGGCTTCCTGTTTCCACTGAGGGCTAAGGGACAGGATGGTGACCCGGCTGGCGCCCGACCAGCGTTCGACCCCCTTGAGCATCTGCTCCTCGGCCTGGGATCGGTCATTGGGCAGCGTGCCGGCCCGCATCTGGGCCCAACGCGCCCGCAAGCTGGATTCCCGTTGCAGCAGCGTCCGGCCATCGCTCACCTTTTTGCGGAGGTCTGCGATGCGCGCCGCGCGCTGTTTCCAACTGCCGGTCAAGGGCGTAATCACGAGTTTGTCCGCCGCGAAGAGCGCGACGACGGCGCCCGCAAGCAACGCAAGCCATTGTTGACGATTCTTAATTTTCACCGCGTCCTCCCGGGGTCCATTGGAAATTGAACGTAAACTGCATGGGCGCCTTGCCGCGGATTTGCTCGACCTTCAAGTCGCTGACGGCCGGGTTGGTGCGCATCCGGTCCCAGGTCTTGAGCAAGGCCGAGTTCTCCCGCGCCACCCCCGTGCAGGTGACGCGCTGGCCGTCGCGGATTTCGACGGCCTTGGCCGAGACCACGCCGTCGTCGGGAAACGCCAGGGTCAACTGGCGCAGCACGCTCAACGAGCGGAGCGATTCGTCGAACCACGGCCGGTATTGCTTGATCTGTTGCTGCACCAGTTCCAGTTCCTTCACCCGCGGAGCCATGGCCGACCATTCGCGCGACAAGCGGGTCAACTGCCACTGCTGATAGCCAAAGGCGCCCCCGGCCAGCAGCAACGCCGCCGCCGCAGCAGCGCCCACCAGCCGGTATTTCCCGAGGGCCTGATGCGACGTCAGGCGCTGCCACGCAGTCACATGCGGCGGCAGGAACTCGAACACCGCCGGGCGGCCGGCCAGCCGTTCGGCGGCCAGGTTCAACGCCGGCGAAACGGCCGTATCGGGGGGCAGGTGCAGGCCGAACTCGCTTCCGGAGTAACGGGCAACGACTTCGAACTTCAGACCCCGCGATTCCAGCAGCAGCTCGAGCTCGTCAGCCAGTTGCTGCGCCAGCTCGCGCGGGCCGAAGATGCGGACGGTGTGAACGGCTTGCCTCAAGTCCGCCGGAAGCTGGCCGAGGGTGATCCGGAGTTCGCGGGCGACGATCCCCGATTCGAGCCGCTGGCGGCTCCCTTCGCTGACGAGGGTGCCCTCGAGGGACCGGAGGGCCGCGATCCCGCCGCCCGCCACCAGGCGGAGCGCGACGGTGGATTCTCCGATGAACAAGGCCAGGTCGCCCGCCGTTGAGCCCGCCGTCCATGCCGCCGCGAGGCCGAAACTGCGCGGTTTCAACCGGGCGGCACGCAACGCCTTTTCCAGGCCCACGAGGTGCGTCCGCGGGATGCCGACCAGGAGGGCGTGCTGCTTGCCCCCGCCTTGATAAAGGGAATGACAGATGTGGAGGGTGGCGGCGTCGCACGGAAAATTCCGCTCCGCCTCGAGCGTCAAGAAGCTCGCCCGGTCCGCCTCGGTCAGTTCCGGCAGTTCCGCCTGGGCCGTGAGGGCCCACTTGAGCGGCAGGCCCACCACGCAGTCGCGTTCCCGAATGCCGGCGGCATCCAGGTGGTTTCGAATCTCGCGGCCCACCAGTTCCGGCTCGGCCGTGAGCGGGTCGAGGGTGAGCAGCGCTGCAAAGGCTTTTTCAACGCGCATCGAGCCATTGGTTCGACGCAACCACACCCCCTCGAGCCGGGCGCCATCCAGCGCCAGGCCCACCACGCTGTTCAGCCGCTGCCGCTGGCGCGGCCTGACACTGAGCAGGGCAATCATACGCTCGCTCCCTTCTGCGGCCGGGCTGCTTGCCGGCCTGTGCTATCAGATAAATATAACATGGAAATCATCGCGTGGCCTTGGTCACCCATTGGTTTCGAGCCTCCTGACCCAAAGCCCACCCCAAGTGGCTGAGGTCCTGCCGATGGACGATCTGCGCCGTCCCGCCGCTGGTATCGAACACAAAGCGGGTCCGGCGGTATCCCCGCCCATGGGGGCCGACGGCGGCCACGTCAGCGGTGAACTGGTAGCTGCGGGTGGTGATGCAGTCCCGCGAGGCCAGCGCGTCCAGCACCGTGTTGTTGTTCGCGCCGATGGCCTCGACCACCCAGGCAATGGAGGTTAACTGGCTGGGATTCATCTCGCGGTAATCCACCAGCGCCTGGGCCAGGTCGGGGGCCTCGCTGAGGCCCGGGAGGCATGCCAGGACGGTGGCGCTGGCCGTGTTGACATTCACGCGTCCTTCGATGAAGGCGTTGGTGGTGGTGGTGAGGGCTCCCTCGATTTGGGCGAACTCCTCGGGGGTCATCCCGCTTTCGCGGTAAAGCTGCAGCGGACTGGTGAACTGCCGAACCGTGCCGGCGTTGCCGCCGGGACGGCCGCCCCCGGGCCCCCCGCCGCCGGGCCCGCCGCCGCCCATGCCCAGAACCCCCAGGCGGGTGAGAATTTCGTTGGCCCGCCCGGAGCCGAGGGTTTCCTGGAGGAGGGTGGCAAAGGGTCCGGCCGACCCAATCTGGCGAATGTCCACCCGTTCAACGCCGTTGCTGTAAGTGTTGGGTTCGCGGCTGTAAACGGTCACGTATTCCCACAAGCCCATGTCCGCGACGCCGTTGCGGTTCTCGTCGGTTTCGTTGGGGTCCAGCACGCCGTTGCGGTTGAGGTCCTCTCCGGCCAGCACGTCCATCTCGCCGCCATAAACCAGCCGCAATTCATCCACGGTCTCAAAGGGTGCGCTCTTGTTCAGATACCCCGGCTGGCGCATGCTGTAATCGAGGGAGAACATGCCGCTGCCCCCGTTGGTGTCGCGCCATTCGAGGATGGCGGCGGCGAACTCCTCGGTCATGCGCGGCAGCCAGATCAGCATGTTGCTGGTGGCGGTGTTGAGGTTGAGTTTCGAGGCCTCATCCACCAGCGCGAAGGAGACCTGGCCCGGGGCCACGGCATTGGTGTCCCGGCCGATGAGCCAGAAACGCGCCGCGCTCGGGTCGTCATCCCGCTGGGCCACCGCCACCGCCTCGCGCAAATAGGTGGTGGGGTCGGGCATCACGCCGTTGGTCTGCGAGATCAGCAGCATGCTGCCGAGGTAACGGGCGGCTCCTTCAATTGCCTGCTCGGCCTGCAATCCGCAAACGCGCTGGTCGGCGGCGCGCAACTCGAGGCTCATGGAGTTGGCAAAATAGAGCGTCAGGCTCACCAATCCGAACGCAATCCAAAGGACAATCACCAGCGTCGAGCCCTGCTGGCCCGGTGGGGGAATCGGGGTTCGACGGCGAAGGGGGTGAAGCGGATTCATGGTGATTCCGGCTCCGGTTCAGCCTCGCCCTCCGGACTCGTGCGGGGCTGAATGGTTAACGGGAAGACCAGCTCGATCGGTTCCCGATCGGAGGGGTCCTGCCCTTCCGGGCTTTCGGGCAACAAACGGATGCGCACCGCCAGCGGCAAATTCGTTTCATAGAGACTGGTGTCCCAGGTGTCCCGCCATTGCATGCCGTCGAAGCAGGAGACCTCGAAGCTTTCCACATTTTCGAGCAGCACCTCGGCGTCCTCCTCGAGCTGGCCGGTGGGCAGGAGGTTGCGCGTCACCGCCCGCACCAGGTCGCTGCTGCCGCGACGGCCGCGGGTCGAGGGGCGCAGCTCATAAAAGACCTCCTGCACGTCGCCCCAGCAAGCCCGCTCGTTGACCAGGCCGCTGCCGGTGGAGAACTGCAGCCAGTAACTGGCTCCCAAGCCCGCGCTGCCAGCCGGACCGGAGATAAAGTCCCCGGCCAGGCCGCTGCCCGGCGGCCGCGCGCACTGCAAATCGCGCCGCAGGAGGGTCAAGGTGTGATGCAGCGGCGCGGCCTCGTCCACGACCGCCAAGGTGCGCTCGCGCAACCGCATGGCGCTGAAGAAGACCCCCCCAATTCCCGCCAGCACAATGGCCGAAGTGCCCAGCGCCAGCAACATCTCCATCAAGGTAAAGGCCGCCCCGCTCCTGCCGGCGCGCGACCGCTGCCGGACCACCGGTCTTGGAACTGTTTTGGCGAGGGTTGACATCTTCACAGCTTGAGGGGGGCGCGGGGGCTATTGGACCAAATTGGTCAAGGTGTAGGGATTCTGGCTGTCCACCAGCGTGTTCAGTTGCAAGTTGAATTCCTGCCCGCGCGCCGTGTAGGTCACCTCGACGGAGAGCAGCCGCAGAGTGGTCAGGTTCGGGTCCTGGTTCCACGGCTCGTTTCGCAGCGACCAGCGGAATTCGCGCAGCCCCTGCCACACCACGCCGTTTTGAATTCCCCGGTCCCAGTTGGTGGTGACGATGTTTTCATTCAAAATGCGTTCGGCGACCAGGGCCGCCTCGGTTTTTCGGGCGGCGACCTCGCCGACCCGGCTGGCGATGCTCAAGCCTTCGAGGGCCACCGGGATCACGATCGCCATGAACACCAGCGCGGCCAGCACCTCCGCCAGCGTGAATCCGCTGCGCGCGCCGGGCCGCGCCGGCCGCCGCGGATCAAGGATTGCGCCGCTGCAGTTCATAAGACACGCGGTTGCGGGCTTGGGCCAATGCCAGTTCATGGCCATCGCGGCCAATGATGACCACCACCTGGGGGCTGTCGTCGTCAATCAATCCGTCCGGCAGAAAGCGGATGCGCGGCAAACCCTCGCGGCGGGTCAGGGCCGGGGCGGCAATCATGGTGCCCGCCCGGTTCAACCGGCTCGAGCTGAGGTCCCGCCGCCGGGTTTCGTCATCCCGCACCTCCAGTTCCATGTCTTCGGCCAGCGTGAACTCGACCGCCCGCAAATCCTCGGTTTCAAAGCTAGGCTCAGCCTCCAGGCCAAACTTCCGCTGTTTGGCATCCAGCCACAACTCCATCGGCACCCCTTCCGACACCGCCCGGCTTTGCCCCTGGCGGGCGAGCGCCAGGAGCCGCCGCGCTTCCGAGTCGAGGGACCGGCCGCGGAAGAAGTTTGCCAGCGCGGGCGCGGTCAGCGAGATGACCACGGTGAGCACCGCCATGACGAGGATCAACTCAATCAGCGTGAAGCCGGGCGAAGCGCAAGCGGGCCGGCCGGTGGGGCGGCCGCTTGCGGCAAATGCCGTGGATTCAACTGTTGGCGCCGGGATCATGGCGGGGTGCAGCAAGGGGGGCGGACTCAGCGTTTTTCGGTGGACCAGTTGGCAATGATCTTGTTGCCGCCTGGCGGCCCCATCGAGCTCAGGTCATACGAGCTGGGGTTGTGCCGCCCGGGGCACTCGTAAATGTACTCGTTGCCCCACGGGTCCAGCGGGATGCGGTCGGTCTGCAGATAGGGGCCGCGCCAGTTGGGCGCATCCCGCGGCTGAATAATGAGGTCTTGCAGCCCGTTGTTTCCCTTGGGGTAATAGCCGTTGTCCACCTCGAAGGCGTCCAGCGCCGTTCGGAAGGTGGCGATTTGGGTCATCGCGGCCTGTTCCTTGGCCTGCTCGGTGCGGCCGGAGAACTTGGGAACCACGATGGCCGCCAGCACTCCGAGGATGACCAGCACGAGCAGGAGTTCCACGAGCGTGAAGGCCCGTTGCATCGCCCGATGTTTCAGGTTTGTGTTTGTTCTCAGTCTCATAAGCTGTGTTCTGTTTCGTGTTGTGTCTGCGCCGGTCGCGGGGGGGGGCCCGCGCTCACTTGATGTAGTCCTGCAACGTAAAGATCGGCAGCACCATGCTGATGAATATCGCCCCGATGAAGCCGGCGATCAAAAAGAGCATCAACGGCTCGGCAAACGCCACCGCCGTCTTGAGTTGGCGGTCCAGGTCGCCCTCGGTGACGTCCGCAATCCGGACCAGTTCCTGGTCCAATCGGCCGCTTTCCTCGGCCACGGAGATCATTTCCAGGACCGAGCCCGGGAACAATCCCTTGCAATCGGCCAGGCTGGCGCCCAACTGGCCCCCTTGCTGGACTCGTTCGATGGATTGGGACACGGCATCCACCAGAATCTGATTGCCAATGGACTTTCGCGCCACGTTCAGACCCTGCACCAATGGCACGCCCGCGCCCAGCAAAGTGCCCAGCATCCGGCAAAAGCGGGCCATGGCGAACTGGGCGACCAACGGCCCGAGCACCGGCGCCCGCAAAATCAATCCTTCCCACGTCCGGCGGCCGGCTTCCGAGACGAGCCAGTTGCGGACCAGCAGGGCGGTGATCGCGACCCCCAGCGCCACCAGGAGGCCGTAGGATCGCACGGCCTCGCTGATGCCGATGACAATTTGCGTCGGCAAGGGCAGCGCCGCGCCGAAGCCCGCAAAGACCAACTGAAACCGCGGGATAAAAAACGTCAACAAAAAGACCAGCACGCCCAGGGCCAGGACCAGCAGGATCGCCGGGTAGAGCATCGCGGTGAGCACTTTCGACCGCAACTCCTTCTCGCGCGCCTGGAAGTCCGCGATCTGCGCCAGCACCAGATCCAAAAAGCCGCCGGTCTCGCCCGCCTGGACCATGGCCA
>ERZ795050.2742-NODE-2742-length-18754-cov-7.015455_pt1 | contig 18754 bp, 21 predicted proteins | sample MGYA00375134_ERZ795050 | MGnify/ENA primary metagenome ERZ795050 (study PRJEB30179, sample SAMN05720221) | activated sludge metagenome | isolation source: Anaerobic digester | place: Japan | collected 2015-05-26 ... | reverse complement strand
ATACTAAGTAACCAAAACAAACAGGATATAAATCACTTTGTAATTTTACAACTCTCTTAGGATCATAAAACAATAGATGAAAATCCATTTCACCTAAGTTTTTGCTTTTATCATCTTTTTTCTTACTAGTACTATCCTCTACAAGTGGAGAAAAATCCATTACAATTTTGAGATTTTTGTGATCCTCTGGATTTTCAAATTCCAAAATTTCTAGTTTTTGGTTTTTCTTGACTGCATAATTTTCAACATATTCTGTTAAATATGCTTTGCTTGTTAATGCTGTCTTGGAATCAGCAATTTCACAGAAAAAGTCACCAAACTCTAATGCCCCCTTCACAATTTGATCTAATTTTTCTTCTAACTTAATTTGCATAACAATTTCTCTTACTTGTTTAACTTGTGGGTTGGCTTCATTTTCGTCTTCCAAAAAGTTTTTTGGTTTTATGTCCAATGCAACTTTAGTAATATCATCAGGAGATAGAACATTATCAACAATGACATTTAATGCTCTGTTACAGTAGTTTATATTAGTAACTATTGCTTCATATGACTTATATCTTTGTAGTCTACTTCCCTGTCCCATCGACGCAGGAGTCGTTCCCTGCTGGAACATATTTGGACTAAGATCCCCAGTTGCTGTTTTAGCTATCAAATTTTTAACTAAATCTATATAACCATTTCTTCCTATATTGGTTCTAAAAGAAACAATATCTCTAACTGCATTATCAAGTTTTGTATCAATGTCACTAGTTTTAGTTCCAACTACTGTTGTTTTTAGTTTATCATAAATGTCTTTTAGAGGCAATGTTATATCCCCTTCTTTTTTTTACAAAAAAATTTCTTCTGGACCTGATTTATATACCAACCAGGTCCAGAAGAAAAGGAATCTCTATTTTTAGCTTACTTTTAGATTCATTTGCTCTTTAATCATCTTCTTGCAAAGATCAGGGTCACCTGTTCCTTTGCATTTGTCCATGGATGACTTTAGATACTCAAGTCTAACTTTTGCAGCTTCTGTTCTAAACTTCGCCATACACTTCGCCTTCTCTTCTCCAGTCTTTCCTGCACAAGCACGAGCTGCTTTGGAGAGATAGTTCTTATAAAGTTTAGCACCGCCGTAACCAACAAGTGCAGCACCAGCAGCACCAGCAGCATACTTTCCACCTTTACCCTTAATGGCACCACCTACCTTTGAAGCGGCTCCAGAAATTTTCTGACCAAGAGATGGACTCTTACCTGCATTCTTTACAACACCAGTTGGCTGAGGAGCTTTTTTCAGTTTTGCTGCAATATTTCCTTTAACACTAGAAAATCTTGCTCTAGCGGCATCGACAGCCTTCTTAAATGCTTCGTTAACCTTCTGGATTTGAGATGCAGCCCATGCTCTAATCGAAGCAATTCTATTCTTAGTCGCAACTTTAAATCTCTCAATTTTTACTTTAGTCGATGGTGCATTCATATTGACACCACTATCTGCTAGTTGGCCAATTTTCATTTTTTGCCACTTAAGAGCTTTAGCTTCTTCTTTAGTACTAATACCATGAATTTTTGCAATTTTCGCTTCTTTCCCTTTTCTGAGTTTAGCAACAAAATCATCAACCTGAGTTTCTAGAAGCATCAGAACATCTACAGCTTCAGTTTCCGTTAAATAATCTACTTCAATAAGATATGAGTTAACAATATCAAACTCATTAAAAATAGATTTACTTTCAATCAGAGCAGATTCTAGTAAAGACGTTTTCATAGTATACATTCCTCCTAATCGTTATCATTTTTCGATTTCAATGCATTATATTTTAATTTTGTTCTATACTATTACTAAATTATCGTTTACAGTTTGTTTCTCAATCTTCTACCTTCTCTGCATCTGCATTTAGTTTTCTCTGTCCTGCTATATTATCAACATGCCACTGAATATCTCTTGTTACTTTTTCTAGTTCTTTATCAAGTTTCTCATTACATGCTCTTGGATCTTTCTGTTTTGAGCATGTTGCTTTCACTCTTCGTAAAACAGCCATTTTCTGCTTAAGGGCATTCATTTTTATTCTTGAGATACAAATTTCTCTTTCTGGTCCTTTTTTATAAGTACCACACTTTCTTACGGCAGAAGAACTAAACATTGCCGCTGCTGTTCTCCATGCTGCAAAAATAGCTTTGTCAACTATCATTCCAACTATAAATAATCTGGCAAGACCAGCTAAGCTACCTCCAACTTTTAAAGCACCAGAAGCTACTGTTTTTCCAACAGCTGCTACGTTTACTTCAGATAAATTTTCTTGCTCACCAATAATATCTTGTAATCTCTTTTTATATAACATTATTTTATTATTGATCTTATCAATTTCAACTTGAGTTCTTTCTCTACAGTCTGTTGGGTTCCTAGATTTAAGACATCCACCCTTTGCTTGGTTTAAAATTCGAAGCTTCTGTTGAAGAGCTTTAATTTTTTCTCTTGCTACACATGCTTGCTTTCCAGGTCCACCCTTAAAACCACCACACTTTCTATGCGCCTGACTAAATGCCATTGTAGCGGCTCTCCATGCTGCTGTCAGACCGAGAAATCCCAAGGACCAAACTAAACTTACTCTAGCATCAGTCTTCAGCATTTTTCCAACGTTAGCTGCAGTTAATTGCTCAAGTAGTTTTTCATCATCATCTTGTATATATTCTAGATATGATTCTAGAAGGTTTTTCATTTTTTATTTTCCTCAACATCCTGTGTCATTAAATCTGATGTAGATGTCTTGTAAATTTCATCTTGTTCATACCTGCTATTAAAATACTCTACAATCACAAAATAAAGAGTATCTTTATTTCCATATAAAAATTCGTACTCTTTAGTTAAACTTGGACCCATAAATTTTAGAGTTAAACTTATGAAATCTCTACTTGCTGTATTAAACTCTGCCTGACTTAATCTTGTAGCTTCAATTGAGTATATAAGTATTTTTTCTTTATAAATAATATCAAACGCTTTTTTCATGTGATATTCAAGAGTTATAGCATACGATTCAAAATTCTTAATAAATGATTGTCTTCTTGCCGCTAAGTATTCTAGATATTTTAAGCGAATATATAAAAATGCAAAAACTACCAAAAATCCCAAACATAGATAATAAAAAATATCCAAAATTTCCTCCTATTCATCTCTTATCACATCTTCTTCTATTACATTCTCAATCTTCTCCTCTGACTCAGTTACAGAGACTGAAACAACTTTTGATGGCCTAACAATTACTATTTTATCTGATGTTTGAATTGTTATTATTTTTGATGCGTTAAAGATTACAGAAAGTTTATCTATATATGAAGAGATTTGTTCATCACTATTATCATTTAATATTATTGGATCCACATTTTCTTGGTATATCACAATTCTCTTCATCTGTAGATCTCTCTTTCGTAGAATTATTCCTTCATCATTTTACTGAGCAATGTTTCATATTTAATATCTAATTCTGAAATATTAATCTCTTTTTGTTCTTCTTTCTCTATACTATCTTCTTCGGTTTTTGTTAAACTAATTGTTTCAATAGCTATATCGTTGTTTTTAGAGAAAGTTTCCTCTATATCATACAAAACATTTGCATTGTTCAACTGCATTTTAACTAGATTTAAATCACTCTCTGAACATAGGATTGTTACTGGAGTTCTTACTGTTTTTCCTTTTATTGTTAGTAAAAACCCTGTACTATCTATTTTTACGTTAAATTTTCTCAATTTAGAACCCCTTTAGAAAAATAATGTCGGGTAGAATCTCTCCTACCCGACATTTACATTTATATCTATGCTTTTACATCTTCACTATCTACATCTTCTTCTTTTTCCTTCTTTTTCTCCTCTCCTCCTTCCTCTTCTGACTCATCCTCTTCCTCTAACATAAAGTCTTCACCTAGAAAGTCTAGATCTTCTTCAAGATCTACATCTTCTTTTTGAAGTCCGAGATCTTCATCATCGAGTTCATCTCCAAGAGCCTTTTCTTTACCAGCAGCACCTGCCTCTTCATTTCCAGCAGGAGTTTCTCCAGTATCCTCTTCCATCATAAGCTCTTCTTTGAAAATTTTAAAGGCTTCCTCAATCTCTTCTTTTGCTGTCCTATCTGACTTTCCAGAAGCTTTTGAAAGAGGACCAATTGGAAAAGACTCACCAACCCCCTTTTTCATTTCTTTATCAACATCAAGAGGTTCCTTTTTTGCAGCTTCAACATCACCTTGGTTACCATCTGTTACACCAGGTCCATCCTCTTCTTTGGTTTCTTCTTCCATTTCTTCAATAAGTTTTTCTAGAATGGCACTTTCCATTGCTGCCTCTTCACTTTCCTCTTTCTCTTCCTCTTTCTTCTCTTCTTTCTCCTCTGGTTCCTCTACCTCTTCCTGATCACCAAGAACTTCTTCTTCCTCAGAAAGAAAATCCAGATCTTCAGCTAAAGAAAAAGATTCCTCCACGCTTGACTCATCATCAAGAATCTCGTCCTCAAAATCATCCATTGTTTCATCAATATCATCTGGAGTATCACCAGTAACGATTTCATTCTTCTCTTCTGGATCTGGTTCTTCTACTGTCTGCTCAAGAACGGAGTTCTTTTCGTTGTAATAATAGCGTTCTAGAATAGAAGCTGCATCCTTATTGGTTTCCATCTCACCATCACCAGTATAACCAAGAATTGGTTCTGTCATTGGGCCTTTGTAATCGAAAGACTTAACATCAAACTCTGAAATTGCTTCTTTCAGCAAATCAATATACGCTTTCTTCTTCATATAAAATTCCTCCTAGAGTAATTTTCAATAGTTTCTTTTTTTTGTTATTTGTTCTTGGAAATTTACTCGACATAGTCAGTTTGTTTCTTAGATTTTTTTACTTTAATAACTTCAAATGGTGGTTTTACAGCGGAAGAAAACGACGCTGAGCATTCTAGAGCAAGTCTGACCTTATCCTCAGTAGGAGACTTACTTTCAGAACATCCCCATAAATATCCTAGAGCATACCTTCCACCTGCACCGATTGCCATATATGGAGTATCATATATTGCTACTTGAAAGTCACAAAGAATATGATATATTTTTCCGTTATAAACAACTAAAAATTCCAAATCTCCGAGCTCATTTTTTTCTCCTGGATCAAATCCTTTAGACTTCAAGCATTTATATAAAGAATCTATAAAAGTAGAGCACATATAATCATAATCAGATTGCTTTTCTTTTTTCTTTGGAACTTTAAAAATAGATCTAAGGATCTGGCCAATCCTAAATGAACCAACAAATCCAAAACCCAATCCACCTTTAACAAAAATTTTTTTATCTTTTCGTATTGAGTAATCATTTCCATCAATTGCTATAGAATCACAACCTAGATATACTTCTCCATTTCCAGAATCGTATGCAACAACACACGACATATACTCCTCCTTTACATTGGACCAAGTCCACCAAATCCAATTTTCTTATTCTCATCAAATGTATCAATTCCAGAGTTATCTTGTTTATCTGGATTCGTAACTTTAAAACCGGTTAAAAATCTAAAATATTTAAATTGTGTTTTAAATTCTAGAGATTGATCTGATTTTCCACTTCTGTTTTTTCCTACTTTTATATATACCTTATCTTCAACAGTCCCATCTTTTATAAGAAGGCATATACAATCTGAATGCTCTATCTTCTTTGCCGATTCTGAAATTTGATCTAGATTTAAACTTTTTGCATCTGTTGTTCTGTAAGCAGATTTATTTAATTGGGTAGCTGAAATAATAGGAATTCTATAATGAACAGCTAAACTCTTTAGAGATAGAGTAATAAATCCTAATTCTAATCTATATAGATCATATTTCATATCTGTTTTAAGAAGATCTAAATAATCAACGAATAATCCTTTAATTGATTCTTTTCCATATTCTAAAATAGCATCATCCAAAACCATTGATAAATCTACTGTACTTATCGACATTCCTGGATAATACTTAAGAATCAAAGTTGATTTACTTTCTAAAAATTTTTCTTTAATAATTTTTTCAATATAATCTTTTCCTAACTTAACTATGTCATCTATTGCATCCCTTATCGTCTTGTTGAATAATATCTGGTATAATCTCATTAGTGTTTCATCTACAGAGTTTTCAAGTGTTACATATATAAAAACATTTTCAATTTTCTTTTCTTTATCTCTTTCTGGAATCAAACGATTTTTTGCACAGTTAGCAATAAAGTTTAACATCAATGTTGACTTCCCAGAACCGCTTCCACCCCCAAAAATATAAAGTCTTGATGGTTCAAATCCACCATTAAAAATATCATTATCAAAGATTGGATACCCAGTTGGTGTTGTATTTTTTCTTTCATATTTCTCTAATGCTTTTGATAACGCGTCTTCATAACTATCTTTAGTTAAATCCAGAGATTTTGAGGCTTCCAGTGCTGTAGATCTACTTGCATCCATTAATCCTAAATATGATTCTCTAACAATCTGCTCATAATCTAAAATAACATCATCTATCGAATCGAAAGAAGCATCACTTACAACTTCAACGAATCCCTTAATCTTATCATAATTTTCTAACATGGTATTTAGTTTTTTTCTTAACCTTATTTGGTTGATATGACTTTCTAAAACATCATCCTTAACTTCCTCATTCATCTTGGTTTGAATAAAATCAATAATTGGTCTAAACTTTTCACTAAATGCTAAACTATCTAAAATATTATCAATATGCTTCTCTTTCAATCTCATATCACAAACTTTATAGAGGCAATCTACTTTATTCTTTATAGCAATTGGAATATTTATTTTTTCTGTTTTCTTATAGAAGTCTATAATAGATTTAATATCTCTATACAACGTATGACTTCTTCTGACTTTTGTGTTTTTGTTAAAAACTAAAAGAAAACAAGAATCAACAAAATTTTGTGTAATCAAGTTTAATCTCCATTCATCAAGGTTTTAAATCCATTTATCAATTTGTTAATGTTTTTATTTTTAGCAACTATGGTTGGTATATTTTTCCAGCTTCCGAAATCAAAAATTCTAAATTTCATACTATTAAAATTATCTGATGAACTTCCTGATGGGGAGGAAAACTCTTCACATAGAGATTCCCCTTCAGACTTTTCAATAGAAATAGGGGCAACAGAATAATCTATAGGATAATTACTAGCTCCAACATAAAAACTAGATCCAACATAACCACTGGATGTAAAACCACTGGATGTAAAATAACCACTGCCACCAACCCAAGGCCAACCAGAAACTGCTGTATACCCAGACCATGTAGTAAACTCAGGTTGTTTCTTTCCAACTATTCTTTCAACCCAATCTAATTTTGCTATCCCTTGACATTTTTTACAAACCATCCTTCCCCAAGTAGTATCATAAGTATAACCATATCCTTTGCAAACATCACATAAAAGTTCACCTTCTTCTAGATCTTCTTCCTTCAAAGGATTTATTCGAAAACCATAACTATCATAAATAGGAGACTCATTTCTAGTATTACAAGTTGGCACCGAAATTTCCTGAGCATGTAGAACACAATTCTTACCAGAATACGAAGGGAATGACATTCTACCACCTCATAATTTTATTATTCCCATTTAGTAACTCAATAAACTCATCCTTTGCTAAAAACTTCTCAACAATATGTTTACAATAATCTTCATCTAAATTAGTTAACATATCCAATGATCTAACTATACTATATGTTTTATTTTGCTGCTTTCGAGTAATCTTTTCATTATTAATATTTCTAGTTATAAGTTCCGCTTTAGTATTAAATTCATCTAGTTCTCCAGACTCATATAAGGGATATAAGTCTCCAACAACACTTCTCATTTTATCTTGAACTTTTGAGTACATGAATAATGAATAAAGCATAGTATATATTTTTACATCTGTATGAAATGTTCCAGATTTTTTACAGTATACATCAGATCTTGATATCCTTTGAAAACCAAATGTATCTGCAAACTCATCTAAGGTTCCTAAATATTTTTCGTTTATTTTCTTCTCTTCATTTCTATATCTCAAAGACAGTGAGTTAGTTCTGATATCAACCTTTTTAATTACATCACCATCCATAATATATACATATCTTCCTCTCATTAGTCCCTTGAATAAACCAGAAGAATCATATGTAATTTCTAAATTAAGATTATGCTTTTTCATCATATGTAACTTGAATAACTCATAAAATAAAATTTCTCTAAAGTTTGATCCACCAAGAATGTGAAAATGTAATGTAGTTCTTTTATTTTTCAATACTTCATTTACCAGAGGAATAAGAGGAATTACGTAGATTATACACGGAATATCCATATCAGACGATTGGTTTGCTACTATTCCGCCAGTTGCATGATAATTAAAATACTTGAATAAACCATCAGTATGTAATATCTTAGAATAAATTTCCCACAGTTTTGGTGTTCTAAAATGATGAACATAAATAATTTTATCTCTTACATTTGAAGGAAGATTTGCCGCTTTTGTATACGATTCATAGTTCATTTTATATACATCATCAAAGTCTGAAAAGACTTTACAATTTGGACCTGGGGGAACATCAAGAATAAATGCTCTATTATAACTATCAATATATTCAGTTAAGAACTCATAATACATATTGAATAATAAATCTGTTTTAACTTTATCCAATATTCCTACTGATATCTGAAATCCTCCAGAGTCAACAAAAAACTCAGAATCATCAAAAAATCCAAATGATCTACATTTCACAAATAGTTCGCTTTCTTTTTTCGAATACTTATTGTATTTTCTAGCTTCTCTGAAATATTGACCATATGAATGTAAAAACTTATTACATGTATTACTGAAAAATCTATTGATATCACTCCGTGTAAAATTGTTATTATACTCAGGTCCTTTTATAAATCTATCTAATATTCCAGCAATAGTTTCAAAACCAGCACATACGTAGTTGTTTCTCACGTGTCCTTCTCCTAGATTTAATTACATAATTTATTCCAAACAAAGGATATAGATATCCAATGAGATAGTTTCCAACAATACTAGATTATATGAATAAAGAATAGATCAAAGAACCATTCGTCTCCAGCTTTTTCAATACAGAAAAGTGAGCAGCTATTTTCACCATCATCAAAATCTAATAGATCGATCCAAAATGATATTTTTCCATCTTCTTTTAAAAATCCAACTGCAATGATACTAGTAAAAAATAGTTTCATTTAAGCCTCTTTCAGAATACCATAGATTTCTGACTCCCCTAAGACTTTATAAATAACATCATCAACAATAAAATCTTGGCCACCGCGTGGATGATAAAATACAGTATCTCCTACTTTTACATATTTTACATCTTTTCCAACTGATACAACAACTCCACGATTTTGAGGTTCTGCCTTTACAGTTTCTGGAATTACAATTCCACTTTTTCTTACTTCTTGTTGAAATAGTACCTTTGCTACAACCTTATCACAAATCGCTTCTACTGTTTTCATAATCCTTGCTCCTTTTCCTAATTTTACCATTTATTTTCAAGTTCTTTGCATGCTCTTTTTCATTTCTTCTTCTAGCATCCAAACTCTTCTTTTTTCTATATTCACTTGGTTTTATATAGAAAGCTTTTCTTTTTAGATCTTGAAGAATCCCAGATTTGGATACTTTTTTCTTAAATCTTTTTATCAAAGATTCCATATCTTCATTATCTCTTCTCTCTACAAAAACCCCACGCATTTCATTTTTCTTTTCGTTCATGGATCATTATCACCCCCATTTTATATAAAACCATATATAATATGTTCTCGAGAAGAGAAATTAAATTTATATTTTTCACACATATCAAATACACATGGACTATTATTTACTAAATCGTCCTTAGTTTTTCCTTCTGGCATTAGATAAACTCTATCATTAATATTAAAACTAGTTAAGAACTTAAGATAATCATGAACAAACTTCTTATCTTCAGCAACTACTTTGATATAGACTTTTTCATTTATATAAATTTTCTTTGTCAAGTCAATGTAAAAATCTAAATCTTTATCAGTAAATAATTTTGGTGATAAGATATACTTTATATTTTTTTCTGGTTTTACATCCTTAATTAATTTCATCAATGCGTATCCATTTGTTTCTACATTATAATATTTTGCATTAGTACAATTTATAAGATCAAGGGTTCCAGATAAATTCAAGTTAAATGTTGGTTCTCCACCTGTAATCAGAAGACCACACTTTTTATCATCCAGAGTAGATTGGATAGTTTGGATTTCGTATTCTGATTCAACAGAAATTCTCATTTTTATAGAAGTATCACACCAAGAACAATTTCTATTGCATCTTTTAAATCTTACTATCAACATAGACTTCCCTGTATCTGGTCCTTCTCCTTGATACGATTGAAAACACTCGATTAGTCTAACTACCTTTGTCATAGTGCCCCCTTTAGAATTTTAGTATCTTATCTTCTTCTTTTACTTCATTTAAAGGACCAAGCAGTATCTTATATCTGTCTTTCCAAGAGAATTCTAACATTTTGGTCACATCAGGAATTAAATATGATGGAAGGGTTTTTTCATCTTCTGGAACAGCAATAACTTCCAATTTTTTTCCATTACCCAAAAAGTTCTTATTATAGTTTTCAGAAATCTCTTTTGGTGCTCTATCAAGATCAATTCCCTGAATATGGAACAGATAACTTTTAGATCCAACATTATGAGTATTATACATTAATTTGTTCCAGTTCTCCATTGCTTTGACCCCTTGTGGTAAAGTTTTATAATCATCTATTTTCTTTCCCCAAGATACTGGTCTTGCAACTGTCTTATCTCCTTTCTTTATCTTATCAATAAAATCATTTTCTTTATCCTTAACATATCTAATAATTCTCGCAATAGATGGTTTATCGCTCTTTAGTAATATATCAAATAGTTCTTTTAAACATTCTTTAGTATATGATGGATAGTCAGATCTTTTTGTATCCAAGCCCATTGCTACAATTTCATCTGTCTTTACACCTTCCTGAGAAATAACATTAACAGCATAATGCTTTTTAGAAATAAACAATCCACGTTTTATAACTAACTCATTTTTAAGTTCAAGTTTATTCCTTTCAATATCTATATTATGTTTCTTAAGTATTTCAGGAATTAAATCTTTATTTAAAAATGTCTGAATTTTATTACAATATTCGTAAATTGGTTTCAAATCTTCTAATTTATCTTTTCCAACAATATCTTGAAGTGTAGCAAATAAGCTATCTGTATCCCCTGTTATAATATACGGTGTTTTTCTAGAAACATCTCCGTACATTTCTTCTTTTGTTAATGGTTCTGGCCTTATATGTTTTCCAGTTTTCAAATAGTCAACATAGTTATTTGCTTCAATAATTGCATTTTTAATCATTTCCTGTCCAGTTAATGTAATTGTTCTAGCACAATCAACATTGAAAAATCTAAATACTTTATTTCCTAAAATACCATATAGTGAATTTGCCAAAACTTTATAGACTAATTGTCTGATATCATATAGATCTTTTTTCTCCTTATCTCCAGACTCTTTTGCTTCGAACATCTTTCCTTTATATACTTTTCTAGATTGCAAAATTCCCTCAAGAATTTCACTATAAAAAGATGTTTCTGTCTTTTTAAAGAAACAGCCATTAATTGAGTAGATAAGATTTGAATCTTCAATTTTCTTAAGTAGTTGTTCTCTGGTTATTTCAATCTCCATTGGTTTTTGAACTGGATCAATAATAACTTTAATTTTTTCAGGAAGTGCTTCCCGATTATAAACCAAATCATATCCCAGTTTATAATCCTTTAATTTCATACAAAACGTATTTACTCCAATATTGAGAGTTCTGATAATAGAAGGATACAGTGATGTAAAGTCAAAGTCAACAATATAATCATGAAGACCAACAATAGGTTCCTTTACAAACGCCCCTTCAAATGCTTCTTCCTTTTCTTGGAGAATAGCATTCTTTGAAGATAAACCTCTTTCTTTCAAGAATGTAACTAAAAGTGAGTCAAGCTGACCCATTGAACTTCTAGATCCCCTAAAACTAGATCTACAAATTCTTCTAAGCTCATCTTGTAATTGAATATGTTTTAGTTTATTATTTAAATCTCTAAGAAGTGTAACGTCCTTAATATTATATTCTATCGACCTATTTATATTTTCTCTATACATCTTTGAAAACATTGAAGATGTTTCAAGCTTTCCTTCTTTTAACTCTTCCATTGCTATTGCATTTAAAGAATAACTTTCCTTCCTTGATTGTGTAAATGCTTTATATAGATCAATCATATCCAAGCAAACCAATCCAGCAACATCAACATATCCCTGATAAAAATCGAAGCTAACCTGACCAAATTTAGATAAACCACCAGGATCAAGACCAATCTTTTTAGCCCTATTTATGATCATGGGTATATCGAAATAATTACAATTATGTGTTTTTATTCCATTACATATAAAATAATGAGATTCAGTTTCTATATCAACCATTTCTAGTTCTTCTATTTCATTAATACTATTTAAGAGAACTATAATATTATCATCATTTATAAATTTTTTTATCATGTTACTGCAAGAATTGTTAAATGTAAATGAATTTCTGCTACTCTCTAAAACATTTTTTCTATCAGAATGATTTATCTTAATATTTTTTACGAATTCCTCATTATAATTAAACTTTGGGATCCGAACTCCATCAGAACCACAATATGAAAAGATATTATTCCAAAATAACAATTTCTGAATTGACTTTTTGTCATTTCCATTGTTTTCATAACAACATATCGAAATCTCTTTTTCGGTTGAGCTTCCATCTCCATCTATCAAGCCAGTTAAGAAACTATAAAATTGTTTTTGTGATAACCTAGATATCATCTCAACATTTAGTTCTTTTTTCCTTTGTTTGTTGTATATAAATGGCATTAATAACATAAATTTATTCGTATAATTTCCTAAACTAAAAGAGTATAGATTATCCCTTTTATTAAAAATTTTACTTATGTTTTCAATTTTATTTTTTCTATATTTATTTATTATATTTGAATAATAAATAACATTTTCATAATCTTTATTATCATAGTGACATACATCATCATATTTTGACCAAAATCCATCAGTATAGGTAAAACCTAGAAGAGCTAAATCATCATTATCTATTTCTTTGGAAATATTAATTTCTACACGTCTATTTTTTATTATAAATGATTGAATATCGAAGTTATTAATTTGATTAATAATCTCATCTTTTGTAACAAAATTAATTAGATTTTTATAAGAAAATTTATTGTGTTTGAAAAAGTCACTTCTCAGAAAATAATCTCTTGCAGAAATAATTTTATCTATTCCATCCATATTTTTAATTTTATTTGTAATTTTTTTATCTATAATAGATAAATCAAAAAAGTCAAAATCTAATAATAAATCCAAGTTTTCTAGTAAAAAATTCCTATATGTATAGGGAGCATTTGTATTTTTTCTTCTGTCCATAATAAAATAAATATCATTATCCTTCATAAGTTTTTTAATTTCAGATACATTTAAATCTTTATGATTACTCATTATAGAATCTATTGTAACGAACTTTCCTTTTTTAAATACAGAAACTGGAAATACATGGTTATCAGATGTTATAATATCAAACCCACAGGATAACTTTATTTCGTTTCCTCGTTTCTTTCCTGTTCTTATTTTATTTATTATATTTCCATAGTTTAAAGTATTATCTCCAATTTTTGTGTTTTTGATTTTACTTATTCTATCTTGCATCCACACATATTCATTTTCATAAATACAATTCCAACCTGTAATAATATCAGGATCCAACTTTCTAACTGCAGAAAAGAACTTGCTCAACAGTTCTTTTTCACTACTACAAATTACAATTTTTGGATCTTTTTTTATTTCCTGCTTATTTCCTTTTACAATCATTTTTGGATCAACTACAAAAGTTACAACATCGTTATGATAACAATATGTAATCATTACAATTGAATCGTTTGCATCTTCAATATTTGAAAATTCAAGACCATATGAATATGTTTCAATATCTATAAACATTATATTTAATGGTATATCTGGTTCCTCTTCTTTTTTTCGTAAATAGTAATCTTGTGTATGCTTAACTGTAATTTTCAAATCTCCTTCATATGTTATTTCTGGATCTAAATTAAACTTCTGCCCATAAGGAATTTTAACTTGCAACAAATCGTTGTATGATACAACTTTCTTTGGATCAATACCAGGTTTTATTTGATAACAAATGTAATCGTCATTTTCTCTGTGATAAACTTTATTGTTATCCTTGTCTCTAAAGATGTAGATAACTTCACGCGACTTCCCGATGAACTGGGTATCAATGAGTTTATAATCCGCTGAATAATACTTATCTGGTATTTTGTAATAATATACCCCGGATTTAGTTGTCGAAATAGATTTTTTAACTTCATTGAATTTTGCCCCTAGATATTCTGCTGCTCTTTTCAAATCTCCATCAAATCTTGGTTCCATATTTTTATTTCGGTTAATATAAGATGGATGAAGAGTTAAAAAGACATCATATCCTCTCCACTTAAAAAAGTTTCCAGCTTTATCAGGACTAGTAATACCACTTTCTGCAATACCAAATGCTTTCATTGGAGATGTTCCCATCAAGACTATGAGCTTTGGTTTGCATATATCAATTATATTGAAACAATTTTCTTTGCATTTGTTTATTGTTTCATCATCAGGATTTCCTGTATTCCCATCTTCATTCAGGGTCAAGCATAAAACAGTATTCGTCAATAACCATTTGAAATTCTTTTTAAAGTATTTATCAAAATACTTTCTAAATGTCTGCCCAGCTCTTCCAATGAGGGGAACTCCCTTTTCTACTTCATCTTTTCCGGGATTCTCAGAAATAAAAATAACTTCTACTTTGGATAAGTCATCTTCACTATTGGTTTCTAATATACAAGATGGAGCATTAAGAAGTTTGCAGGTAAGACAATCTGCAAAAGAATTCTTAATACTTATAGCCATAGATATCTCCTACTTTTTAAACTCAACTTCCATTATTGAAAAATTTTCTTCTATTAGTTCTTTTAAAGAAATATTTGTTTTCTTTTCTTTCTTATCTTCTTTTTTCGTTTTTTTCTTTTCTGATTTTTCAATTCCTAATGCTGTATATATCGCTTCTCTTTCAGGATTTTTTTCAATCAAGTCACACAAAAGACTAACCTCATAATCTTTTATAGTTGGAAATCTGTTTCTTATTTCATTCCAAATCTTATCTTTCTTTTTTGGATACGGAATATATGATAATTGATTTCTTTGGATTTTAAAATCCTTAACACACTTCTTAATGAACTTAAATAGTTCTTCTTTATCTAAGTACCACAAACCAATATTATTGAATTGTTGGTTTAAGTAATAATTTAGTTTTCCAGATGCGAGAAAAATATTGATTGCATACATTGATGTGATTGGAGAATTATACTTGAGAAGAACTTCTTTATTTGGAATATCAGATTTAAGGTTGCCATCAAAAAGCCAAGAATTAAAAAGTTTGAACATTACTAACCTCTTTATATAATTGTTCCTTATTTGGAATATAGTCTCTAAATCTAATAAATTTCCATCCTAATGATTCAATTTCTTTTTGTCTTTTAAGATCTTTTTCTTCATCCTGGTGCCAATACCAACAATCATATTCCAAAATTATTTTCATATCAGGGATAGCTATATCAACACAAAAATTATTTATTTTATATTGTAAAATAGAAGAAGGAAATAATTCTTTGCTTATTTCATATAATTGTATTTGTGGTTTGGATGGACTTCTAATTTTGGAACACATATATGCAGCAAACCCATTTTTCATCATATCACTTTGTCTTTTTCTGTTTTCTTCACTTCTAAAATAACTACTACTATCTTTCCATAATTTTTTATTTCTTTCACTGAGGGTTCTTTTTGACTCAATTGTATGTTTTATGTTTCCAATATTAGAAAGTCTTATCTTCTCTTTAGTTTCTTCAGTATGTCTATATCCTTTTCTACTTTCTAATCTTTTCTTTGTCGTTTCATTAGATATTTTTCTTCCTTTTAGTTTTTCAGATATTTTTATTTTTGTAGATTCTGGATGATTTATCCAACCAGAATCTTTTTTTCTTTTCATTGATTCTTTTATCTTCTCTTTAGTTTCTGGTGTAACTTTTCTCCCTTTATTAGATAATGATATTTTTGATCTTGTTTCTGCGCTATGAACATTTCCTTTATGAGATAAACTATTTTTCATTCTAAAACCTATACATGAATTTGGTGTCGAGCAACAACAAAATTTTCCATTGGAAAGTTCAAACTTAGATTCTTTTCCACACCAAAAACAAAGATTCATAAATAAATTACTCCTTCATCTCTTTTATTAAATTTTCAAAGAATGTATCTACTAATCCTCTATATTTTATAGATGGAACTTTATATTCTTTTTCAGTTAAACAACTAAATATTATATTTGATAAATCATCTACATTATTATACAAATAATTTGAATCAAGTAACTCTGGAAAAACAATATCATTTGGAGCTAAAACTATTGTATTATTATTGATAGCTTCAAGTAAAGTATAATTAAAAGTATCTTCTCTAGAAGAAATTAACAATATCTTTCCACTAGACAAAAACTTATAATATTCTTCCCAAGTGTTACATTCTTTTCTAACTATCTTTCCAAATTCTCTTTCAATCGCTTCTTCAATTTCTTGATTAACTTTTTGATAACATGGTCTGGATACTGATATAATATTGTGTTTTTTCTCTTCCTTAAATGTTGGCATTGGAGGATTTGGTAAACCAAGAATCTTAAGTTTCAATCCATCAAATTTACATGGCAATCCTAGTTCAGTAAGTTTTTCATAATGATATTTACTACCAATGAATATCTTATCAAATAAATATGATTGCCCACATTCTACATGCCATTTGCTTTTTCTAACCGTAGAAAAATAATCACCCTTATTTAAACTTGTAGCATGACAAAATGCATAACATTTTCTTGGTCTTCTATGATGTAATACATTTGCGAAGAACCCAGGAAACGATAGATCTGCCATAAAGAGAGTATCATCTAATTCAAGTTTTAATTCTAAGTATTCTTGAATCTGTTCTAACTCAAATTTAATTGCAGCATCAATCGGAGAAAACATTTGAGCGTCAGATTTGAGAGCATTATCCCAAGAATTTTCATCATATCCTTTAGAACTGAATGGATCCTTAATTCCAAAATGACTTCTTATACCAAGAACAACTACATCATCATAATACTTCCAAAAATTTTTTGAAAATTCTGATATCCACCATTCTTGATATCTCATTTTAGATGGATACTGTGGAACAAAAATTAATCTACTCATTTTTCTCTCCTGAGAAATATAATCAACTTCAGGTTTTACAATCTTTAGAACTAATATTACAAGCTACTGGATTTTGACTTTCGTCAATAGGAACAGATTCTGCGCAGCAATGAGAAGAATTTTCAGGAAGGTTACATTCATCATATTCATGACTAATTGATAACTCTACTAATTCATATCCAATAATTGCATCCTTGATCTTTTCCCATGTATTTCTCGTAAATGGACCGTCTGGTAAATCGTTACCTCTAAACCAATCTTCTCCTGCTCTAGATTTTCTGGTTGAAACTTGGCATCCAAGATACCCATCACTATTAAATCTATCAATCGCAATTATATTATAACAATGTGTATCAGTATAAATGTTAACAATAATTCTTTCAAAACTTTCATCTGGATTACTTGGATTTTCAATAACTTCTCTTTCTAAAACCTGAACAAATTTATGTGTATCATGAGGATACCTAGTTATTTCTTTAAACCACTCCATTAGTGTTACAATTTTACTCATACTCTTTCTCCTATATCAACCACTTACAATATCCTTCGAATAAATAATACTTTGCATCAGATTCCCACAAATCTTTTTGGGATGGGTAAACTTCATTAAGAAGCTTCTTTTTATCTTCCTTATCTCTAACTTCAAAAATATACGGGGCTTGCATATTTACATTATAAAAAATAACGTTATATCTCATTTCTCTCATGAAGTTTTCCCCTATTGCACCACACATTCTATGTGCTGGGTGAAACTCATAAGTTGGATCTGGGAAATAATAAGTATTTTGAGGAGATAAAAGATGACCAGGAATTGACTTCTGAAATAGTTGGACCTTAATATTTGTAATATAATTTTTCAGTTTTAATGCCTCTTCTCTTCTTTCGTTTGAAATATTTTCTGTATAAATAATAACTGGAGATATATCTTTATTCTTTAAAATTGAATAACAACCAATTATTTCATCATCTGGGTGTGGTGCAACAATTATAATTTCTGCTTTTTTTCCGTTATTCATTTTTCACTCCATTAGATTCAATTCTCCTTCTACATTCTTCGCATCTTCTATGCAACTCAACTATATTTTGTTCTGAGTCAACACATCCACATTCCCACAATTGACAATCATATAACTTTGGGTTATGGTTATGTTTATAACCTCTTCTTTTCATTTCTTCTGCAAGTTCATCATGTCTACGAAGAATATTATGAACTTCTACTAAACCATTATCGACATATCCTTTAATTGATTTTCCTTCTCGAATGCTTCCAATAAACATATGTGTTTCAAAGATGTTCTCCTAAAAGGTGTTTTCTGCAAAGAACTTTTACATCTACATTCCACATTCGCATATTTTTCTCTCCAGTTCTTCTTTAGTAG